>Ga0209570_1000408_pt1 | contig 55067 bp, 50 predicted proteins | sample EBPBio172007_DNA_FD_185861 | JGI IMG/M metagenome (GOLD analysis project Ga0209570, IMG submission 185861) | Wastewater treatment Type I Accumulibacter community from EBPR Bioreactor in Madison, WI, USA - Reactor 1_9/17/2007_ DNA (SPAdes)... | ecosystem: Engineered > Bioreactor > EBPR >... | reverse complement strand
ATTGTCTCCATCGACCGACGGAAACGGACACAAAGTCAGGCTGGCGGTTCAGAAGAAAAAAGAACGCAACAGGTATTCAGGGGTTAGTCAGATGGGACAGATGCAGGAATTCACGATGATCCGGGAACCGGAACTCAATTTCTTCGAGCTTGGCGTCAACTATGCTTGCGGCCGCAGGGGCGATACGGATCTGATCGAGGCGCACAAGTGGTTTAACATCGCCGCGTTGCGCGGGGATATCGAGGCGGCCCGCCGCCGGCAGGAACTCGCTGCCGAGATGAGCGCGATCGAGATCGCCTCCGCCCAGCGCCGCGCCCGCGAATGGCTCTCGGTGCACTGAACAGATCAGGCACCATCCGGTTTCAGAGGGGCGCCCAAGGGCGCCTTTTTGTTGTTTGCGCCCTTTTGCGCATCTGGCCGTTGCTCAATGGCTGTGGGCGCCGCAATAGGCTTCGAGACGGTAGCCATCGGGGTCGATGGCGAAGGCGGCGTAATAATCCGGCCCGTAGTCTGCCCGCAGACCCGGCGCGCCGTTGTCCTTGCCGCCGGCAGCCAGCGCCGCCTTGTGGAAGGCATCGACCGCAGCCCGGTTCGGAGCGGCGAAGCAGAAATGCAGCCCCGAGTTCATATCCGGCGGAACCGGGCTGTCCGTGAGGCCGATCCAGAAATGCACGCCATCGGCGCCGTAACCGAGCGATGTCTCGCCCGCAGAGAGGCAGGTGTAGCCGAGCGGCGCCAGCGCGGCGTCGTAGAAAGCCTTGGCCCGGGCGATATCGCGGACGCCGATGGAAACATGGTCGAGCATGGGGGAACTCCGGTGTTTTGCGGGGAAAATCAGGTGCGGGTTGCGTGATAGAGCGATTGCCGCTGCCAAGGGCCGCCGGTCGAGGTTTCGCCGGTCTGGATTTCGCCCGACCACGTGAAGCTGTTCGGCGTGATGTCGGAGAAGCTCCAGCGCGTGCGCGTGCCGTTTTCGAGCGTGCCTTCCTGCACGATCCCGCCGCCTTGCACGCGGCCGAGCTGGCGGGCGTAGAACTGCCGGAGCGGATCGCTCCAGATGATGTGCCAGGCATCGAGGCCGGGATCGTAGACCCGCAGGGTCGTGCCGTGGAAAATCCCGGGCAGGATCCAGCAATCGATGATCGCGCGCCCTGCGAGAGCCCAGCCGAAATGAATCTCCCCGACGCCCTTGTGTAAACGACCGTCGGCAAGCCGCGTTTCGGCCTCGAAACGCCAGTCACCGACAAACCGGCCATAGAGCGCAAGTTTGTCGGCGCGGTCGGGCGGCGGAGCTGGGGAGAAAAGCGTCGAAATCAGGTCGGTCATAGGCGCCTCGTGACGATGGAGGCGGATGGATAGCGGGCAGGGGCTGGCTCGGGCTTGGGAAAAATTGCTATGCTGGCGCCATGATGAGGCTGGCCCCATGACCATGCAGGTGTCCCACGTCGCGGAAGGAGCGGGCTGGCGGGCGGGCCGCTTCGTCTGCACGGCCGGGCCGGGCGACAGGCCGTTCGAGGAACAGCACGATTGCTATTCGATCTCGCTGGTCACACGCGGGAGTTTCGAATACCGCAGCGATCTCGGCCAGCGTTCGCTGGTGCCCGGTGCCCTGTTGCTCGGAAATTTCGGCCACTGCTACCGGTGCGGTCATGATCACGGCAGCGGCGACGAGTGCATCTCGTTCCATTTTACGCCCGATCTCTGGGAAGAAATCGTCGCGGCGACCCCCGGTGCACGCCAACTGGCGTTTTCCCGCGCGGCGCATCCGCCGGACTGGAAGCTCGCCCCGCTTCTCGCGCGGCTGGAAACCGCGGTTGCCCCGGAAATCCTGGAGGAGATCGCCTTCGATCTCGCCGGCGCTGTCCTTGCTGCCACCGATGCCGGTTCCGGGGCGCCCGTCCGCGACCTTACCCGTCGTGACCGTGTCCGGATCGTCGAAGCGGTGCTGACGATTGAGGCGGAAGCGGAGGAGGGGGAGGCAGCACCGGTTTCGCTCGCTGCGCTGGCGCGCGGCGCGGGGATGAGCCGCTTTCATTTCCTGCGGCTCTTCCGGTGCGTCGTCGGTATGACGCCGCATCAATTCCTGCTCCGGCTGCGGATGCAGCGCGCCGCCACGCGACTTCGCCAATCCCGCGCCTCGGTGTCGCAAATCGCGTTTCAGGCCGGGTTTGGCGATCTCTCGACGTTCAACCGTCAGTTCAAACGGGTTTTCGGCGCCAATCCGCGCGCTTTCCGGGGCGGGGATGGTGCATCTCCGGCCCGCGATAGTGCTTGAATCGCCCGGCAGCCTCGGGCATAGAGCACGCTTCCGGGGATTCATGCCCCGGCGCGGAGACGTGGCCGAGAGGCTGAAGGCACTCGTTTGCTAAATGAGCATACCTCGAAAGGGGTATCATGGGTTCGAATCCCATCGTCTCCGCCATTGATTTGCTAAGTTATTTCATAGGCTTAGCTATTTTTCCAAGGGAAGTTGGTTCGCCGCCTCCTGGGCCAGAAACTGGGCCAGATGAGGTCATTCATGCCGCTTGTCCCTCGACTTGTTCGTCGCAACGGAGCCTATTGCTTCCGCATGGCCGTGCCGAAGCATCTGGTGGCACGTGTCGGACGCTGCGAAGTCAAATCGATGTTGAAGACGTCCGACACCGTCACCGCGAAGATGCAGGCAAGGCTCCTGAGCAATGCCTTGGACAAGCTTTTCGCTGCGGTGACGATGATGCCTGACCTGACGACCGACGAGATCAACGAGCGCATAAGGGGATACTTTCAGACGGCGCTCAACAGGTCGCTGGAGCACGCGCAGTTGCTGCCCGGCGACCCGATGGTAGACCTCGACGAGGAGGTCGACTTCCTGCGCAAGCAGGTCGAGGACCTGCGCCGGAAGCTCGCCCGGCAAGCTTTCAGCACGGTGGTCGTGGAGACGGCCAAGGAGTTGCTGGCCCAATCCCCCTCCGATCCCAGCCCTCCAGCTCTGGAGAGCGTCCAGATCGCCTGTAGCGGCATCCTGAGAGCCGACATCGAGAACGCGCGCATCCTCGGGGCGAAACTTCAGGGCCGGTATGATGAGACCGCACCAACCGACCCACTGTTCGCGGGCATGACCATGGCCAGCCTCCCGCCTTTGCCCGGCGAAGCGGCAGCGCCAATGCCGAACGGCATCACGTTCAAGGAGTTGTCGGAGAGCTACCTCGCGTTCAAGGCCAAGGAGGGATGGGCCAAGAAGACCGAGATGGACGCTCGCCGCGCGATTGGTCTCGGGTTCGAGGTGATCGGCCCCACGAAGCCCGTCAAGCAGATCACCGCCGCTGACGTTCAGGCTGTCCGTGACCTCATCGGCACGGTGCCTCCGAACTTCGGCAAGCTCAAGGGCAACGAAACGCTGACGGCCAAGGCCGCCGCCGAGGGCAACAAGAAGGGAGAGTTCCTGTCTCTCCAGACGCAGGAGAAGATGCTGCGCTTCTTTAAGACCGTCCTACGCTGGGCCTGCGACGAGGGCATCATCGACAAGCTACCCGGCGAGAAAGTTAAGGTGCCGGGCCTCAAGAAGCTCAAGGCCATCGAGAACCGGCACCCGTACTCGAAGGATCAGCTAACGCGCATCTTCGCGTCGCCCGCGTTCACCGGCCACAAGAGCGAGGGCCGGCGTGTCGAGAAAGGCACCATGCTCGTCCGTGACGGCAAGTTCTGGATACCCCTCGTGGCGCTGTTCAGCGGTCTCCGTGCAGGCGAGATCGTCCAGCTCTTGAAGGCCGACATCCGGGAAGATGAAGGCATATGGTACTTCGACATCACGAAGTCAGACGATGACGGGAAGAAGCTCAAGACGCAGTCCAGCATCCGCAGGGTGCCGATCCATGCCGCGCTGCTCAGTATCGGCTTCCTCGACCATGTGAAGAAGGCCAAAGACGGAGGTCGCATCTTCGCCGACATCCCATTCGGGAACGACGGTTACCCGTCGCACAACTGGTCAAAGTGGTGGGGTCGCTACACGGCCCTGATCAACGTGGCGACGCCGAAGACCGCCTTTCACAGCTTCCGGCACAATTTCAAGGACGCGCTCCAGAACGCCAAGGTGCCGGAATATGTCTCCCGCGCGCTGATGGGACATGCCGACGACAGCGTGCACGGCGGGTACGGCAGCCCACTCACACTCCAGCTCATGAAGAGCGAGATCGACCGCATCGCCTATCCGGGCATCGACCTCATGCAATTAATTGCAAAGCCCAATAAGGGAGGCTCGCATGTCTGAGCCCGAACTCAGCTTCCTCATCGACGACGCGGGCGACTTCAAGGCATGGAAGCTCCAGCACCCGAATGCTCGTGTGCTGCTGGACGTCATGATCTTCCGGTGGCGGGTAGCCTCGGCCCGCGTGTTGGGCAGGCCGGGCAAGTGGGCGGCGTTCGACGCCGAGCAGTGGTGCGCTTGGTCGAAGCTAAGCTATGACCAGTACAAGCGGGCGCTTCGGGTGCTGGTGCGGGACGGTCTCGTCATCCGCGAAAGGCACCGGTTCGGGGGATTAACTGTCCTGGCCTTCATCCAGCCCACGCCACTCGCGCTGATCTATCAGGGTAAGGAGGGTGACTTCGCGCGTCTCGGGAAGGCCGCCGCGCTCACCATCGCACCAATAGCTGCTCCAAGCGCTGCTCCAACCGGCGCGCCGACCGATCACACGACGATTACCACGGTTACAACACCTCCATCCAGCCAACAGAATTGCGATCCACCTCCGTGTATCGCACCAACTCCCCACGGGTCAGGGAAGACTACGGGAGGAGAACAAGAGAAAGGGAACGTCATCCCGTTCCCGACCGCGACGACGGACGCCAAAAGCCTGACCGTGTCGCTGAAAGAGAAGCCGCACGTGATCTGGGAGGCAGCTTATGCCGAGAGCTACCCCGGCTCGTTCACCGCACTGACAATGATCAACCGCAAGCAGCTCAACGACTTCGTGTCGAAGTGCCCGGCGGGCCACGGCGGCAACATTCTCCAACACGCCGTTCAGCGTTGGGCGCAGTTCTGTCAGCGGGCGAAGCAGGACGAAGCCGCTTTCAATCTGCCCCCGAAGCCCGCCACCGGGTTCCTGCTGAAGTTCATCACGTCGGCGGTGAGCTTGTGGTTGGAGGACCACGGGTTGATCATCGTCGGCGATCAGGTTCAGGCGGATACGACACCGAAGGCCTATGTCGTCAGCACACCGACAACGGCAGCAGCGAAAGTGCAATTAACTGCAAAGCCAGCGGTGAGCGACAAGGCCACCAAAGCCGAGATGCTGGCGATCCTGAACGAGCCGGACGAGGAGCCTGTGTCACATGCAGGCTAGGCGTGCACTCGCTCGATCAGCTCGACCAACCGCCGAAGTTCGCGCCGCTCCTGTCGCAAAGCTGAGAGACACATCGGGAGACATGGTGTCCCGATGCAAGATATTGAAATTTTGTGACTTCCTGCCGTCCTGACAGGCTGAATGTCCCTAACCGCGTTCAGGGACACAGCCACGAAACACCAAGGGACAGATGGGAGACACGACCCCGACCGAGTACCCCGCACGCTCGCAGGCTAGGCGGCTGGCATTTGGTGGCGGCGTCCGAGACGTTTGGAGCCGATGTCGCTGGCGATGCCTGGGCCGCGAAAATCGGCCCGGCTTGGCGTTTTTCCCTTCCCATGGTGCACAACAGGATTACCGTCATTCGTGGGTAAGACGATCCACACCCCCCGTCGCAGCCACGGAGGGCATTGAATGATCGATCACCGCGACATCCTGAACTCATTCCGAAACGAGCTGGCCTCGCACCTCGCCCGCTTCACCCCGCCGCCCGTCGAGCCGCTTCCGGTCTCGTTGTGGATTGCGGCCTCGCTGCTCCAGAAAGCCATCCGCCGGGGCCGTGCGGACCTCGCCATCGCCGCTGCGGCTACGCTCGCGGAGAACGATCCTGACCGGCTGTGGCGCAGGCTCGGCGGCATTGCCTTCGAGGATATCGGCCTTGCCGATCCCTGCACTGTGGGGCTCGTGAGCGCCGTTCTCGCGGGCAAGCGGGTGCGTGTCGATCTCGGCGGCGAGTGGCGGGTTGCTTCGTGGCTGGTACAGCGCCTCTGCAACGCCCCAAAGTGCCGGGCGACCGACGACCTGCTGATGGCAACCGAAACGATGCCCAGTCTCGCGAACCAGCGACAAGCCTTCGCTGATCTCACCCATGATCAGCTTCGCCGCGTCATTCTCGGCACCGGCAGCGTGAATGAGAGGGCGCTGGCGCTGATCTTTCTCGCGGGGACCGACGCCAAGCCCAATCCCCATTTCCGCCCGCGACGGGGCGAGCCCGTCCTGGCCTTCGACGTGCTCGACGAACTCGGGGTGGCGCCGACGATCATCGAGATCAGCCGCGAGGGCTACCGCCGCACCCGAGAGGCTCTGTGTCTGCTGCTGCCACTTCTCGCCGCTGAGCATGAGGACGACGCCCCGACCTTCGCCGATGATCCCATGCCGCGGGCGAGCATGGCCGGGTCGGTGCCGGGCTGGGCGCTCGACGCCTATACCCGAGAGGGCAAAGCCGCGCTCCGCCGGTTCCTCGGCACCCAAGCAGGCTTGGCGACATGGACGCGCAGCCATTTGCCGCCCGGCCAGCGCCTGCCGTTCCTCGCCCGCGTGGTGTTCCACGTCGAGGGCGGGTTGCTGGTCAACCGTCGCCGAACCGCGCTGTCCGAACAGCTACGCCGCATCAACGAGGAGGAAGCGTCGGGCGTCTCACCGGAGGCGATGCTGGAGGCCATGGGCCTGATGCGCGACGGCCTGCCGACCCTGAACGCCATCCGCGCCGAGATCATGGAGGGCCAGAAACATGATTGAAGCGGCTCCAACCCGTCATATCAAAAATATAAAGAGCCCCCAGAAAGGCGACATGGCGATGCTTACTTCAGAACAATTTGCAGTTAATTGCACGAACGATACGTTCTGCCTTTTTACCGAAAACGAGATGCAGGCAAGCACCGTGGAGCAAGCGAATGCGATCGGCGATCTGATCCATCACAGCATCTCCGACAACACGCGGATCGCCTACCAAACCGACCTCAAGCACTTCACCGAGTGGGGAGGGCACTTGCCAGCCTCGCCCATGACGGTGGCGGCCTACATCGCCGCCTTCTCGGAGAAGCAGGCCGTGACCACCATTACCCGCCGTGTGGCGACGATCTCCAAGGCTCATCAGGCGATGGGTGCAGAAAACCCCTGCCGGAGCGAACTTGTGAAAGCCACCTTGCAGGGCTTACGTCGTAAACGCGGGGTCACCCTGAAACAGGCAAAGGCCCTAACGCGAGAGGATTTGTTCATCGTCCTCGACGGCATGGGCGAAGGTACCAAGGATGCCCGTGATCGCGCTTTACTATTGCTCGGTTTTGCAGGCGCATTCAGACGGTCAGAACTCGTGGGTTTGAATGTCGCGGACATCGAGGCCGTGCGTCAGGGCCTGATCGTCACGCTCGGGCGCTCGAAAACCGATCAGGAAGGTGCAGGACGCAAGATTGGCATCCCTCATGGCCGCACCCGCCACTGCCCGGTTGCTGCCCTCACGGACTGGCTAACGCGCTCCGGCATCACCGAGGGCGCAATCTTCCGCCCCATCACCCGTCACGGCCAGCTTCAGCCCGAGCGCTTGTCCGGCGATGCCGTCTCCGAGGTGATCCGCGAACGGATTGCCGCCGCTGGAATGGACCCTGAAGGCTACAGCGGCCACTCGCTTCGGGCAGGCTTCGCCACCAGCGCCGCACAGGCCGGGGCGTCCACCCTAAAAATCCGCGCCCAGACGGGTCATGCCTCCGACGCCATGCTCAGCCGCTATATCCGAGACGGCGAGCTATTTGTGGGGAATGCGGCGGGGGCAGTGCTTTAATATTCGTCGAATGAACCCCGTGACTTCTTCGCCTATGCTCACGTATCAAGAGCTATTCGCGAAGGAGACTGATTTGCTCACAGAACGCCACAAGGCCATTGCGGGGAAGATTTGGGAAATCGCCAACCGGCTGCGCGGACCCTACAGGCCCCCCCAGTATCGCCTTGTGATGTTGCCGTTGGTGGTCCTGCGCCGTCTCGATTGCGTGCTGGAACCCACCAAGGACGCCGTGCTTGCCGAGCACAAGCGCCTCATCGCCGCCAAGACCCCCGAGAACGCCATCCCGCGCCTTCTCACCCGCATCGTCGACAAGGACCGCAAGCAGCCGCTCTACAACACCAGCCCCTACACGCTGACGAAGCTGCTGGGCGACAGCGAGAACATCGCGCCGAACCTCGTCGCCTACATCAACGGCTTCTCTGACACCGCACGCGAGATTTTCGCCAAGTTCAAGTTCGGCGAGCAGATCGAGAAGCTCGACGCCAGCAACCGGCTTTTCACAATCATCAAGGCGATCACCGCGCCGGATGTCGATCTCCACCCGAATACGATCAGCAACCTCGAAATGGGGTACGTGTTCGAGCACCTCGTGATGAAATTCAACGAGCAGGCTAACGAGGAGGCGGGCGATCACTTCACGCCGCGCGAGGTCATCCGCCTGATGACGCAGCTCGTCTACACCGGAGAAGAAGACGTTTACCGGCAGGGCGTTTACCGCGAGATTTACGATCCCGCCTGCGGCACGGGCGGCATGTTGTCGGTCTCCGAAGAGACCATCCGCTCTGGCAACAAAGGCGCGCTGCTCGGCCTCTACGGGCAGGAATACAACGACGAGAGCTGGGCCATCTGCTGCTCGGATATGCTGATCAAGGACGAGGAGACCGGCAACATTAAGCTGGGTGACACCCTCGGCGACGGCAAGACCTTCGACGGGTTTCAGGGCAAGCAGTTCCATTACATGCTGGCGAACCCGCCCTTCGGCGTCGAGTGGAAGGACCAGCAGAAGGTCGTCACCAACGAGCATGAGAAATCGGGCTTCGCCGGTCGCTTCGGCGCGGGTCTGCCCGCCATCAATGACGGCTCGCTGCTGTTCCTCCAGCACATGATCTCGAAGATGCACCCCTTCGAGGCGGGGAACGAGAACAAGCCCGGCTCCAAGATCGCCATCGTCTTCAACGGCTCGCCCCTGTTCAGCGGCGATGCGGGCTCCGGCCCATCGAACATCCGGCGCTGGATCATCGAGAATGACTGGCTCGACGCCATCGTCGCGATGCCAGACCAGCTCTTCTACAACTCCGGCATCTTCACCTATGTCTGGCTTGTTACCAACCGGAAGGCCGAGGAGCGGCGGGGGAAGGTGCAGCTGATCGACGGCACGCGCTTCTTCGCCAAGATGAAGAAGAGCCTGAACAACAAGCGCAACGAGCTGACGGATGACCACATCCGCGATCTTGTCGAGCTCTACGGCAATTTCACCGATGGCGAGAAACGCCGCGTCTGCGTCGACGAGAAGGCGAACCTCTGGGAGGAGCGCGTCGTCTCCCGCATCTTCGAGTACCGCGAATTCGGTTTCCTGAAGGTCACGGTCGAGCGCCCGCTGAAGCTGAATTTCGAGGCGACGCCGGAGCGCATCGCCCGGCTCGACGAGCAATCGGCCTTTGCCGCGCTGGCACAGTCCAAGAAGCGCAAGGACGCCAAGGCCGTCGCCGCCGAGGAGGAAGAGGGCCGCAAGGAGCAGGAAGCCATCCGCGCGTTGCTGGCCACACTTGCGCCCAATGGCCGCTATCTGAACCGCGACAAGTTCGAGGAGGACCTTGACGCCGCCGCCAAGCGCCGGGGCATGAAGCTGTTGGGGCCGATCAAGAAGGCGATCTTCGGCGCCCTTGGCGAGCGCGATCCCAAGGCGGATATCTGCACTGACAGCAAGGGCCGCCCGGAGGCGGACAGCGAGTTGCGTGACACGGAGAATATCCCGCTGCCGCCGGGAACAGCGCTGCCGCTGCCAATGCCCTTCGGACCTGAAGCGCCCAATGATGATCTGGTGACGGCGATGAAGCCCGCTATCGAAGCCTATATGCGCGCCGAGGTACTGCCGCATGTAGCAGATGCCTGGGTGGATTACGCCAAGACCAAGGTGGGCTATGAAATCCCCATCAACCGACATTTCTACGTCTACAAGCCGCCGCGCCCGCTGGCCGAGATCGAGCGGGACATTACAGCGCTGGAGGGCGAGATTGCCGGGCTGCTCAAGGGGCTGGTGAAATGACAACCACCAGCGCGAACGCGGCGCTTCATGCGTGGGTTGGAACGCCACCTGCAAACTGGCGCAAGGATTGGCTGAAGTGGAGCGTCTCGCTCTCTACTGAGCGTCCCACTGACGATGAGATGGAGCGGCTCCCTTACATCGCGAACGAGGATATCACCTCGTGGACCGGCAAGCTGCTGAACCCCGACCCGCAGCCCGTGGAGGCCGACAGTCGCAGATTTCGACGCGACGATGTGCTGTTCAACAAGCTCCGCCCGTACCTCGCAAAGGTCTATCATGCCGAGTTCGACGGGCTCAGCTCCGGCGAACTGTTGTGCTTGCGGCACTCGCCCTCGGTGCTGGCTCGCTTTCTGTTTTATGTCGTTAGCTCCAAGGCGTTCGTCGATGCCGTGAATGCTGAGACCTTCGGCTCCAAAATGCCGCGCGCAGATTGGGAGATTGTCGGTCATCAGCCACTGCCCCTCCCTCCCCTCGACACGCAGAAGCGCATCGCGGCGTTTTTGGATGAGAAGACGGCGCAGATCGATGCGCTGATCGCGAAGAAGCAGGCGCTGCTGGAGCGGCTGGCGGAGAAGCGGCAGGCCATCATCACGCAGGCCGTCACCAAGGGCCTTAACCCCGCCGCCTCCATGAAACCCAGCGGCATCGACTGGCTCGGGGACATCCCCGCGCATTGGGAGGTTCGGCGGATAAAGGAGCTAGGGACGCTAATCGGAGGTGCTGGCTTTCCCCATGAGTTTCAAGGCTTCACGGACCTTGAGTTTCCCTTCTTCAAGGTCATGGACCTAGGTGCAGTCAAACAAAATGAGCGGATGTTGGAAACATCCAACACAATTGACCGTGAGATGGCAAAGCAGCTTCGTGCGGCGATCCTGCAAGCCAGAGACATTGTTTTCGCGAAGGTCGGTGCAGCGTTGCTTCTCAATCGGTTCCGCGAAATCGGCGTTCCATCGTGCATCGACAACAACATGATGGCATTCCGGCCAAATGAGTTGATTGACGGAGGCTTTGCTTTGCAGGCGCTCTCCCGCATCAGGTTTGCTGACATTGTGAACCCCGGTGCGGTCCCGTCGATCAACGGGAAGCAGATCGGTGAGCTGGTTTTGGCTGTGCCACCAAGACCGGAGCAGAGAACAATTTCAGAAGTAGTCCGCGAGCGGTCCGATGCGCTCGAGCAGGCAGAACAGCAGGCAACCCAAAGCGCCGAGCTGCTTGTCGAATACCGCTCAGCCCTCATCACCGCCGCCGTGACTGGCCAAATCAAAGGGCTGCGATGAGCCTCGACGCGGCGACATACTTCCAGCACCTCAAAGCCTATGTGAACACGCGCTACGTTGTTCATGACGGTGCGGGCGGCGCTGTTGTGCTCACCGAGAAGTATTTTCCAGAAGGGGCAGTTCGCGCCCGTACCCGCAAGATTACTTTGGGTCTTGCTGGAATGGGCCTCGCGTTCAAGCTGGATCATGATCAGGTTGAGCTTCAGCGGAAGAAGTCAAAGCCGCCACTGTTCCACTTCCTCGACGACAATGCGAAACCTTGGTCAAAACGCTGTGACTTCGTGATTTTTCGCGCCGAAGGGCGCAAATTCTATGCCGATTGCATCGAGTTCAAAAGCAAGAGCCTCACGGCAGATAAGATTGTGCCCCAGCTCAAGGCAGGCGTTTGTTGGTGCAAGAGCCTCAAGAGGACAATTGAGCACTACACGGGTGACAGCCGCCGCATCCGCGTTCGTAAGTTCGTCTTCGGCACAAACGATAATCCCGGCGCCTACATCGGTGCTAACGGCCAGCTCAATGCCGATCCGTCAGTGAGATATTACCATTTCGATGACGTGGACGGGCGGCGATTGGCCGACCTCCAGAATGCTTCAGTCTTGGAGATTTAATTGATGCCCGGCCATACCGAACGCGATTTCGAGCACGCCATCGAATATGGCCTCACCGACGGCGGCGGCTTCACCAAGGGCAAGCCGGGGAATTTCGACGCCGCGACGGCGCTCTTTCCCGATGACGTGATCGCCTTCCTCAAGGCCAGCCAGCCCGTGCGCTGGGGCGAGCTGGAGGCGATGCTGAAGGAGCGCACGGCAGCCACCGTGCTCGACAGCCTCGTGAAGGAACTCACCTCCAAGGGCGCGCTCGGCGTGCTGCGGCACGGCTTCAAATGCTACGGCAAGGCGCTGCGCCTCGCCTATTTCCGCCCCAACTCCGGCATGAACCCCGAGGCCGCGCAGCGCTACGCCGCCAACCGCTTCACCATCACCCGGCAGGTGGAGTTCGTTTCCGATGTGCTCAAGAAGCCGGACGGCTCGAAGCGCAAATGCATCCTCGATGTGGTGCTGAGCATCAACGGCCTGCCGGTCGTCACCGCCGAACTCAAGAACCCGCTGACCGGCCAACGCGCAGAGGACGCCTGCAAGCAATACAAGGCCGACCGCGACGGGCGCGATCCGATCTTCCGGTTTAAGGAGCGGGCACTGGTGCATTTCGCCGTCGACCCCGACGAAGTCTGGATGACGACGCAGCTCAAGGGCGCGGACACCTTCTTCCTACCCTTCAATCGCGGCCACCAGTTCGGCGCGGGCAACCCGCCGGTCGCCGACAACTGGAAGACGCATTACCTTTGGGACGAGGTGCTACAGGCCGACAGCCTGCTCGATATTCTCCAGCGCTTCATGCATCTGGAGGTGAGCGAGCGTCAGGTCGAGACGCCCACGGGCCTCAAGACGGTGCGCAAGGAAGCCATGGTCTTCCCGCGCTATCACCAGCTCGATGCGGTGCGGAAGCTCGTGGCCCATGCGGGTGCGCACGGCTCGGGCCGCAACTACCTCGTGCAGCACTCGGCGGGGTCGGGCAAATCCAACACCATCGCCTGGCTCGCGCATCGCCTCTCCTCGCTCCATGACGCGAAGGATCAGAAGGTCTTCCATTCGGTGATCGTCATCACCGACCGGCGCGTGCTCGACCAGCAGCTTCAGAACACGATCTACCAGTTCGAGCACAAGACCGGGGTCGTCGAGAAGATCGACGAGAACACGCAGCAGCTGGCGAAGGCGCTCTCCAACGGCACGCCGATCATCATCTCGACGATCCAGAAATTCCCCTTCATCAGCCAGGCCATCCGCACGCTGGAGGCCAAGGGCGAAGGGGTGAGCATCGATACGCGCGACCGGCGCTTCGCCGTGATCGTCGACGAGGCGCATTCCTCGCAATCCGGCGAGACGGTGGCCGCGCTCAAGGGCATCCTCAACAAGGACGGCATCGCCGACGCCATCGCCGCGCAGGTGGGCGATGAGGAGGATGATGACCTCACCGAGGAGGCCAAGGCCAATATCCGCAAGCAGATGCTCCAGCGGGCGCGTCAGCCGAACCTGAGCTTCTTCGCTTTCACAGCGACGCCCAAATTCAAGACGAAGGCGGTGTTCGATGAACCGGGACCGTCTGGCGCGTCGCCTTTCCACGAATACACGATGCGGCAGGCCATCGAGGAGGGCTTCATCCTCGACGTGCTCCAGAACTATGTGACCTACAAGCGCTTCTTCGGCCTCGTGAAGCAGATCGAGGACGACCCCGAGGTGCCGCGCAAGAAGGCCGCGAAGGCGTTGGGCCAGTTCCTCGAACTGCACCCGGTCAACATCGAGCAGGTCGTCACCATCATCATCGAGCATTTCCGCCTGCGGGTGATGCAGGAGCTGGGCGGACGCGCCAAGGCGATGGTGGTTACGGGCTCGCGACTGTCGGCGGTGAAGTACAAGAAGGCGTTCGACCGCTACATCCGCGAGAAGGGATACACGGGCATCCGCGCGCTCGTGGCGTTCTCGGGCACGGTGGAGGACCCGGATGATCCGGGGTATTCATTCACAGAAGTCGGCATGAACAATGGTCTGCCCGAAAAGGAGCTGCCCGAACGCTTCGGGGGCGACGAGTACCGGGTTCTGATCGTTGCCGACAAATACCAGACCGGGTTCGACCAGCCGCTTCTCCAGACGATGTATGTCGTGAAGCGCTTGGGCGGCGTGCAGGCCGTGCAGACGCTCTCCCGCCTGAACCGCATCGCGCCCGGCAAGACGCGCACCTTCGTCCTCGACTTCAAGAACGAGGAGGAAGACATCTTCAAGGCGTTCAAGCCCTACTACGAGGCGACGCCGGTCGGGGAAAATGTCGACCCGCAGAAGCTCAACGAGCTGCACCACAAGCTCTTGCAGCCCGCTATCTTCACGCCAGACGATGTGAGCGACTTCGCGTCGATCTGGTTCAAGGGCAAACGTGATCCGAGCGGACAGGATCACCGGTTAATGAACGCCGTCCTCGACCGCTGCGTGACGCGGTTCGACGACGCCGAGGAGGCTACGCAGAACGAGTTCCGTGGGCAGGTCACGGCGTTTTGCAACCTCTATGCGTTCCTCTCCCAGATCATGCCCTATTACGACGAGGGGTTGGAGCAGCTGTATGCGTTCCTTCGGAACTTGTCGCCCAAACTGCCGAGTGCTGGCGACGGCTCCAAGTTCACGCTCGACGACGATGTTGCGCTGAAATTCTTCCGGCTCCAGCAGATGACCACAGGAGCTATCGACCTATCGCAGGGAGAGGCTGAAATCCTGAAAGGGCCGACCGATGTCGGCACCGCAGGCGAGAAGGATGTCGCCGTCTTGCTCTCGACGCTCGTCGGCAAGCTCAATGAGCGGTTCGGGACGGACTTCACCGAGGCGGATCAGCTGTTCTTCGATCAGGTGCGGGCGACCGCTGAACTGAACGAAACCATCGTGGCCGCCGCGCACGCCAACAGCTTCGACAACTTCTCTGCCTATTTCGCGAAGGTGCTGGAAGAGCTTTTCATCGACCGGATGGAGGGGAATGAAGAGATTTTCAGCAAGGTGATGAGCGATCCGGCGTTCCGCGATATTGCTCAGGCTCATCTCGCCCGCGAGGTCTATGAGCGGATCAGACGGGGTGAAGGGACAATGAAACCATGAAACTTGGGCGCATCCAGTCTGTCGACATTCGCGCGATTTGGAAAAATGAGGCGGGCGATTTCACACCGTGGTTGGCGGAGGCCGACAACCTCATTTTGCTCGGAGAAGCGCTGCATCTCGGCAACCTCACCCTTCAATCGACCGAGCGCGGCGTCGGCGACTTCTCTGCCGACATCGTCGCTGTGGACGAAGGCGGGGTCGAAGTGCTGATCGAGAACCAGTTGGAGCCGACCGATCATCGGCATCTCGGACAGGTGCTAACCTATCTCGCCGGGCTCAACCGCGAGGAGGCAAGCATCGTCTGGGTGGCGACCCGATTTCGTGAGGAGCACCGCGCCGCTATCGATTGGCTTAACCGGCAGACAGCAGAGGGCTTCGACTTCTTCGGGGTCGAGATCGAGGTGATCCGCATCGGCGACAGCCCACCTGCTCCCCGCTTCAACGTGGTCGCTATGCCGAACGATTGGGCCAAGCAGGCCCGTCAGGCAGTGCGCCGCGCGAGCGCCGACGCGCCGAGCGAGACTGGATCGCTCTATCAGGACTACTGGCTTGGCCTGCGGCAAGCGGCGGAGCAGGCCGGCGAGGCCGGTCGCTTCCCCAAAGCATGGCCGCGTCACTGGTTGCCCTTCAAGATTGGGCGTTCCGGATTTCAGCTCTCAGCTGTGCTGTTGCGCGCCGAGCGACAGGTTCGCGTCGAACTTTACATGCATCAGAAGAACATGCCGCCGAAGCAGGCATTCCGCGAACTGCAGGTGTCCAAGGCACAGATCGAGGCGGAATACGGCGGGTCACTCGACTGGCAGGAACTGCCCGATAGCCGCGCCTCGCGGATCGCTGCCTATCTGAAGGACATCGATGTCAGCAATCGCACCGACTGGCCGCGCCAACATCGCTGGATCATCGACCAGTTGAAACTGCTCCGAAGCATTTTCGCTGAGCGGGTTAAGGCGCTTGTGTTGGAGGAGACGCCTGGACCGGATGACGGAGACGCGGCTGCTAACGAAGCAAACTGAGGTGTCGAGACCTAAACCTTCACCGCTTCACAAGCCCGCCACAGCTCCGCCAGCAGCCGCGAGCAGCTAGCATCCTACCCTTCAGCCCATCCTGGCCAAGGCGCTCCTGAGCGATTTCACCTCTGCCAGACCGCTGTTTGAGCCGCTGGGGCGGGACGCCGGACCGGTTTCCCCCGTGGCGCAGCCTCACGGACCCTGATGAATTAGGACCCGCCACGGCCTCGCCATCGTAACGGCGCTGCATGGCGCACGGAATTGGCGGGGAACTTGGTGGCAGCCTCACAGCCCGGTGAACGGAGGTTTCTTGTGTTGGGCGGCCAGCGCGTCGAGCTGCACGGCGACCAATTCCAGTTCGTTATCCGGCAGCATCCGGGCGGCTGAGTTCACGCGGGCAATGAGCTGGGCACGCTTACCCTTATCGGGCGTCTCACCGTATCCCAACAGGTAGTCCGGTGTGGTTTCAAGCGCCCTCGCGATCTTGGCCAGCATGTCGAGATCAGGTTCGCGCTCCCCGGTGATGTAGTTCGCATACCGGCGCTCAAGTATGCCGACGCGCCGAGCAGCCTGAGCATTCGAGATGCCAAGGTCTACCGCTCGCTGCCTCAGTCTCTCCGTGAAGATTTTCATCGGAACAAGGTGTGCCGACAATTCACTTCATGCCACGCCCATTACGTGCTTACGTCTAGGCACACTTGTGGAGTGCGGAGCATGGAGACCGTCGGCAACTGGTTGGCGTGGCTGGCGAACGGGGCGGCATGGCTGCAGGTCGTCTGGTTACTCGCTGCCTGCGCCATCGGCATCCCGTGGATCATCTGGGACGAGATCAGGCTCAAGCGGACGGCCCCGAAGCCCGCCGAGGTCGCGGCCTATGCCGACCAACTCGAAGCCACCCATGGCCCTGACGCGCTCTGCGTCGTCGGGCAAGCGATGCACGACGCCCGCACGAATGGCGACTTCCAGACCCGCCGCTTCCTCAAGGAGGTGTCCGGAGAGTTGCTTAGGCGGATCGTTGCCCGCAATACGGTCTTGTCGTCCTCTGATAGTCAAACTGTGCAATTAACTGCACGCGAACGGTAGTCGTTTGCTGTGGGCGACGCCCTATTGGTAGAGCGGCAGGTAATTCTTCTGGTATTGGGCCAGAAATAGGGTACAGTTGGGCTAGAGTTCAGGGCGCAGCGAACCAGCTAACCCCTTGGAAAACTACTCTGGACGGAAACTGGTACGCTATCCCATCGTCTCCGCCACTCACCCTCTCAAGAAGTCTCCATCCCCTGATCCGCCCCGCAAGCTGCGGGAATGCCGTGGCTTTTCGTGACGATTCCGGTTCCGGGCTGACAGCAGGCCCGCCTTGGCACTGTCAGAGGAAAATCGGCTTGCCGCTGACGGGGAGGGCGGCTAGCCGGACCGGATGAGCAACGCCCGCATTTTCCGCTACTTCAAGACGAGCCCCGAGATCATACGCCTCGCGGTGATGATGTATGTCCGCTACCCGCTGTCGCTGCGGAACGTCGAGGATCTACTGCATGAGCGCGGCATCGACATTACGCATGAGACGGTGCGGTTCTGGTGGAACCGGTTTGGGATGATTTTCGTGTCCGAGATCCGGCGGAGCCGCGTTCAGGCCATGCGGTCCTTCCGGCATCGACGCTGGCATCTCGATGAGGTCTTCGTGAAGATCAACGGGGTGAAGCACCACCTCTGGCGGGCTGTCGATCACGAGGGCGAGGTTCTGGAAAGCTTCGTCACGAAGCGCAGCGACAAGAAAGCGGCGTTGAACCGAAGGTCCGCGCAGCGAAATTCTTACGAAAATCGCTGCGTAGGCATGGCTTGGTGGACTCGATCGTCACGGATCGCCTCGCTTCATATGGCGCGGCATTGAAAGCCATGAATGCGATCGACAAGCGGGAAACAGGCCGCTGGTTGTACAACCGGGCAGAGAATTCTCACCAGCCGTTTCGACGGCGAGAACGGGCGATGCTGCGCTTTCGCCTGATGCGAAGTTTGCAGAAATTCGCCGCGGTTCACGGCTCGATTCACAACCACTTCAACCAGGAGCGCGCCCTCATCAGCCGAGAGACTTTCAAGGAACGCCGCACCGCCGCTTTCGCCGAGTGGCGTCAACTTTGCGCGGCCTGATCGACGCTCGGGTAGGGCGCTTTCCGAGGCTTTTTGGGTTTGTCTGACAGCACCTGCTAAGTAAAGTACCCGAGCAACTCGAACTCCGGAAAACCCAATACGGTTCGACCATTTCGTTTGTCTGGCGTCGCTCGGTAATGTATGAAAAAGGGAATGAAAGAAAAGTCATGCCCGACACCGAAAATGCAAGCAGAAGTCCAGGGGCTATCCAGAAGCGATTTGCCTATCTTGCTGTGCCGGCAATTGTTGCATTGACGTTCTTGATTTCCTATCTTGCTTACCGTGAATATAATCAGCAGTTTGCTAATATTCTGAGTAGCCGCGCGGGTGCAGTGCGGGAGCGTCAGATCGAACTGGAAGGGTTGGCTGCCGTCAAGCGGTCGGAAGTTCGGCTGCTAGCGAGCACTTTGGCATCCGATCTGGAAATGAATCCAGCGGCACGACAGCGCGCATTGTCGCCCGTTTCGACATCGAATGCGGAAGTGATGTGGCGCGATGAGCGGCCTGACATCAGCCGTATGCAACCCGCCGGACTGATCGTGGGATCACCTAACGCTGTTGCTTCTGCGGGCAATGCCGAGGTCGCAGCGATCCAGCGGCTGTTCCCTGTGCAGGCTGCGGCGCATGAGGCAAGTGCAAGACTGGGATGGACGTACTATGCGTCCGCCAAGAAAGACTTGTTCGCGATCTATCCGTGGACAGCGCCCGAAGCGCTCCTGGGCAATGTAGCGTCGGAGCAATCAGTCGCTTTCGCCAACCTGTTTCAAACGGACGCCTTTAGCAATTTCGAGAACGCGCCCGGCGTATTGCGCGAGCCCTTCTGGACCCCCATCCATCTCGATTTCCTGCAGGACAGCCGTGTCATCACGGTCTGCATGCTCGTTGAGACGAATGGCGTCAGGTATGGCCTATTTGCCGCCCAAATCCCGGTCCGAACGATCGCGAATATTCTTCTGAAATTCGATACGCCTGAAACGGCGCTGTCCCTCATTGACGAACGCGGAGAGATCCTTGCGACGTCGAGTCTGAGCCTTTCCACCGAGCGTTTTGCCGTTACCTTGAACGAGATCGCCAGAACCCGGCAGTCTGGATTTGAGGGTGTAGTCAACGGGCAGAATTTTGCGGTGTCAAACATCTCTGGTGCGCCGTGGCGCCTCATCGTAACGACGCCGGAGTCGGTGATTGTTTCCAGCGCTCTCGCAGCGACCTGGCCGTACGGCCTGGCGCTCATGAGCATATTCCTGACGTTCGCGTCGCTGGTTCTATTGCTTCAGCACCAGATCATTCGTCCTGTCTCGAAACTGGTGAACTTCATCGCGGCAGACTCCCGTGGCATCGCGGTGCCAGCACCAAGGCTCCCGCATGCCTGGCATGTCTTGGCCGAGCGCGTTTTCGCGGCCGCTCGTAATCGCGAGGCTCACTTGCACCAGCTGAGAGCCATGATTGACGGCATTCCGTTGCGCGCAGTGTACGTCGATCACGACTACATCTACCGGGACGCCAACAAGGAGTTTCTGGAATTTGTCGGATTGAAACTGGAAGAATTGGTGGGAAAAACGGTTGGTGAGGTGCTGGGTAGGGGCGTTCAGGAAGAATATATCAGGCGAGCGCCGTCGATTTTCAACGGCGAAGTCTCCCGCTTTGAGGGATGGATAGAGTATCAAGGCCGGGATAATCGATATCTGCAGGTCTCCATCCTTCCTTTCAAGGCGCTCGATGAGGACAAGCCGGGATTTCTCACCTTTACGAGGGATCTGACCGAGCTGAAGGCCGCAGAAGTTTCGTCAGCTCGAAACATGGCCGCCTTCACGGCCAGCGATGCGATGCACCGCTCGGTCGTGCTCTCCTCGCTTGACGGTATTGTGGTCATGGATGAAGCCGGCATCGCGATTGAATTCAATCCCGCAGCGCAGACGATGTTCGGATACTCGGAAACGGAGGCGGCAGGTCGACCCGTCAGCGAATTGATCGTTCCGCCGTCATCGCGCGTCGCTCATGCGCGCGGACTTGAACGTTACCTCGGCGGCGGGGGCGGTAAGCTGATCGGTCATCGTATCGAAATCGAGGGTATGCGCAAAGATGGCTCGTTAATTCCGGTTGAACTGACGATCACCGAAGTAGGGATTGGAGATCGACGCATTTTTATCTCACATATCCGGGACCTTACGGAACAACGTGCCAAGAAGCGCGAGTTGGACGAGCAGCGCGAAAAACTGCACCATGCCGAGAAAATGACGGCCATGGGGTCCCTTCTCGCCGGCGTTGCGCATGAACTCAACAATCCGCTTGCCATCGTTGTCGCACAATCGACGCTCCTTGAGGAGTACGCAGATACGGCGGCGATCAAGAAGCGCGCGGAACGCATTCACGCGGCGGCCGAGCGCTGCGGCCGCATCGTCAAGACGTTTCTCGCAATGGCCAGGCAGCAGGCGCCTACACGAGAAAATGTCGACATTTCAAAGGTCGTCGAGTTTGCGTTGACCGTGATGGCTTACTCCCTGCAAAGCACGGGCATCGTTGTCGAAACGCGTCTGGCAGATGAGGCCCTGCTCGTCGAGGCCGATTCGGACCAACTCTCCCAAGTGTTTTCCAATCTCCTCATCAATGCGCAACAGGCCATGGCGGCGCAGGAGGCCGCGCGCAAACTCCTGATAGAGACCGGCAGATCGGCCAGCGGCAACGTGTTCGTGCGAATAGCGGACAACGGACCAGGTGTTGCTCCCGAAGTGCGAGAACGCATCTTCGACGCATTTTTCACGACGAAACCTGTCGGCGTCGGCACGGGCATCGGGCTCTCGGTTTGCCGGAATATCGTGCAGGCGCACGGCGGCTCGCTGATTCTCGAAGAAAGTGGAAAATCGGGCGCCTCGTTCTTGATTCAGCTCCCGGCCGCATCAGCCGCAGCATCAATCGCTGTAGTGACGTCAGACAATGTCAGTCTCAAAGGCTATTCCATACTGGTTGTCGACGATGAACCTGACGTCGGCGGGACGCTCGCTGAAATTCTGGAAAGCATGGGAGCGAGGGCGGAATTCGCAAACAGTCGTGCCAAGGCAATCGAGCTGATCGAAACGCAACGCTTTGATCTTGTCATGACCGATCTGCGGATGCCTGACGGTGGCGGCACCGCGCTGCACAAGGACTTGGCCGGGCGAAAGCACCCACTTGCCGAACGGATGATTTTTGTGACCGGCGATACCGTCGCCGGTCCGACCTTCATTTCGACGGCGTCCGGACAGGTCGGGGCGCCAATTCTTGAGAAGCCATATAGCCGGAAAGAGGTCTTTCTCTCGATCAAAGCGCTGATGCGAGACGCCGACAGGCCACCGGCGCGAACGTCTTCGTAAATCGGCTATGCCGCGTGCTGACCGTGATGACGGTTTACTTTCCACCAGGTTCGGGCCGTTTCGGCACCTGCCGAGAGATCTCTTGTTTGGCCGCGGATTAGGTCGCAAAGTTCATGGTGTCAAAACGCACGGCAGGGTGATGCTCGACGGGCTAGGTCTGGCTCACGTACACCGCAGAGGCAAGGCTGGACACCGCCCTTCGAAGGAAGCTCACAACGTGCAAACCCAAAACCAGTGTCACCATAGGCCTTCACGGCCGGCGAAATCGCTGCTTTCGTATTTTCCTGCGGGCGGCGGGCTCGCACTGATGTTGCTCGCGGGCATCTCCGGCGCGGCGCACGCTCTGGATGCGGGGCCACTCGACACAACAACGTTGCCACGGCCGCCCGCTGTCCGACAGCTGGCCGCGTTTCCGCAAACCACGATCATAGTTTCCGGCGAGACCGTTCCGATTGCGGCGCGCAATGCGATCGCCTTGCTCGAAGGGGCTGGTTGGCAACGCTATGAAAACCCCTTCGCCCAAGCCGCTCCGCAGGCGACCAGAGAAACCTTCAACCTGAAAAAGGGTTCGCACGGACTCACCGTGTTGGTCGACACATCGCCTGCGCAAAACAACGCGACGGTGATCAACTACGCGGCGGTGCCTCTTGACCGGGATCTGCCGTTTCCTCAAAAGGCCTCGAATATCAAGTTCGCGCCGGAGCGGCTGCATCTTGACGCCGAGGCTCCGCAAGCGCCTGCCGCGCTCATTGCCTACTACCGTGACGGCCTCGCAAAAATGGATTGGACCTTGCATTCATCGAGCGACGGAAGTGCGCCTCGAAAGGTCGACGGCAATGAAAAGTTGCAGCACGCGTTCTTCACGCACAGCCGGTTCGGCGCCTTGCATGTGACCGCGACAACCAAGGCAGAAGGGATGTCAACCGTTGCCGTCCGGGTGATCCCCGCGTCGCTGCTGCCTGGCGCCCAAGTGCCGAAACAGTCGGAAACGAAGCGCGTCGAACCCGATCCGCAGGCGAAGAAGGCGCACGAGGACATGAGCAAGACCATGGACGCACTCATGAACGATCTGACGAAACAGGCCTTGCAGCCACCGGCGCGCCATCCCACGATGGATCCGGCGGCTTCCGCGCTCGAGAAGGCCCTCAAGCGCTGACGTGTCGATAAGGCAAAGCGGTCTTGACGTTGCTTTGCCTTATCGGTTCTCCAACACGTGGGAGGGTTGGCCTTCCGTGCTCTTCCAGTCTGTCGGGGTTTTGGTTCGATGCCGGAGACAATTGCGATTGCCGAGGACGAGCAGGACCTGCGCGAGGCCGTCGCCGAGTTCCTTGAGCTTGCGGGCTATCGTGTTCTTGCGGCCGCCGATGCCGCCGAATTCCGTAAATTGACCCAGTTCGAGAGCGTGGACCTCTCCCTTCTCGACATCAACATGGCAGGAGAGGATGGGCTGTCCCTCGCACGCTGGATTCGTTCACGCGATGCCGGCAGCATTGTGTTTGCGACGGCCGCCGTCTCTCCGGTCGAGCGCGTGATCGGACTGGAGATCGGCGCCGACGACTATCTGACGAAACCTTATGATCTTCGCGAACTTCTGGCGCGCGTGCGCAGCATTCTGCGCCGGAACAAGGCAAGATCTCGGCAGGCAAATGGGCGGCGTCTGGCCGTCATCGCTTCTGTCGACATTGTCGGGTACACGCGATTAATTCGTGAAGACGAGGCTGGAACGCTGGCCATAACGGATCAAATGTTCAAGGACGTTCTGTTGCCTATCTTGCAGGACGGCTCGGGTCAGGTTTTCAAGATGCTCGGCGATGGCGCATTGATCGAATTCGGTTCGGTTCATGACGCAATAGAGTGGGCGACCGCGTTTCAGGCTGCTGTCCGTGACACTCAATCGTCCGCCAAAGAACCAAGGATCCGGTGCCGTATCGGCATTGCCGCCGGCGACATCATCGTGCGCAATGACGATCGCTTCGGAGAAACGGTCGCGATGTCTGTTCGCATCCAGGAGCAGGCGCCGCCGGGAGGCATCCTCCTGGGAGAGGCCGTTCATGCGATGCTGCGCGACAAGACAAAAAAGGATTTCGAATGCCTTGGAATGCGCACTTTGAAGAATGTGCCCGAGCCCGCTCTTCTTTTCTCTGCACTGCCAGAGGAAAGCGGCATTAGGTAGCAAGCGCAACAAGCTTGCTCCTGCCGAAGGAGCTGAACGAGACGCTGTTCTCCTGCCTGGCCCAGGCCAGAGCTGTGCTCTTGCGATGGCAGCTCGACTACAACACCACAAGGCCACACTCGAAGCTCGAACGGCAGACGCCGATGGACTTCGCGGCAACGTTCCACCCGCGGCGGGATCAGGCGCTAAGCCTCGCAAATGGCCCCGCGTCTGCCCACATCGCTCACCCCGCCCGAGAGGGCCAAACCAACCGCCGGAACGAACTCACGGCCGGATAGAAACAGGGGGCAACGTCAGCTGCGCTTGGCGACAGGAAGAACGGCGTCCGGAGATCCAAGGTCGATTCACCCGTTCCTTAAGGCAGCCGCGCTTGGCTTGCTCCGGCCCAACTGCAACAATTAGCACCTGGCATTGGAACGGGGTTTGAGCATGGGTGATCAACCGGTTTTTCAGGGCATGAGCGGATCATTGCCTTTCCGTCAGCTGGAGGTTTTCCACGCCATCATCTCCACCGGTTCGGTTACCGCGGCAGCGCGCTTGTTGAATGTCTCGCAACCATCATTGAGCCGCAGTCTCCGTCGGTTGGAGGGGCAGCTTCGCGTCTCGTTGTTCGAGCGCAGCCGGCAACGTTTGCTGCCAACCGCCGAGGCCATGCGCCTTTTTAAAGAAGTCGAGAGCGTGATGCGCCAGATACGCGTTCTCTCGGGATCAATCGACCGAATTCTCGAAGGAGAATCAGCCCTGTTCCGGTTTGGGGCCACGGCCAGTGTAAGCCGCCTTCTAGCGCCTCGTGCCATCCGACTGCTGACACAGAAGACTCCTGCGCTTCAGGTGTTTTTTGATGCCGTCACGCGCGATCAGTTTCAGGATTATCTCCTGACAGGTCGCGGCGAGTGCGGCATAACCTTGATGGATGTCGATCATCCGTTGTTGACGGCACGAGAGATTGGCACTGCGCCCCTTGTTGCACTTGTTCATCGCGATCACCCCCTGGCGCAGAAGATTTCGCTCGATGCATCAGATTTTGAGAGTATCGAGATGATTGCATTCGAGCGTGCCGGGCCGCATTCCCACGCCATCAACACATTCCTTGCGGGCACATCACTGCCACCCCGTGAACGGGTCATGGTGCGGTTTTCAGAAGCAGCAATCGCGCTTGCGGGCGAGGGAGTCGGCGTCGCCCTTGTGGACGGGTTTTCAATTGGAACGCTCTGCCCGCCGAGCCTCGTCGTCAAACCGCTGCACCGTGCACCGCAGTTCACCGCCAGACTGTTCTGGAGCCGCGAGCGGCCCTTGTCTCGCTATGTCGGGCAACTCGGTGATGCCCTCGTGCATGCTTGGCGCGAGCTTGGCGAAGTACCACCCGATTGATCACGACATATTATGCCTTAGAGGCATGATATTGAGAATAATCAGCATTTTTATTCTCGTCTGATTGGCGCTATCATGACTCCATAAACAAATCAGACGGCTCGAAGTACCTGATCGTTTCACGTCATGGGCAGGGCCGCATAAGGGAGAACACCAATGAGCTTCAACCGCCGCTCCATGCTGGCCTTCGCCGTTCTTGCTTCCGCAACCCTGCCCGCGCAGGCGCAGGACAAGGTTGCCGTTGGCATCCTGCGGTTCGTTTCCTCGGGTGGACTGTATCTGGCGGTGGAGCGCGGCTATTTCAAAGCCGAGAACATCGACATTGAACTCAAATTCTTCGAGGCGGCACAGCCCATCGCAGTGGCCGTGGCCTCGGGCGATGTGCAGTTCGGCCTCACCGGTATCTCGGGCGGCTCGCTCAATCTGGCCGCACGCGGGGCGATGAAGATCATCGCCGGACAGGGAAGCGAGAAGAAGGGGGTGGTCGGCAACACGCTGGCCGTATCCAACGCGGCCTATGCCAAGGGCATCACGACCTTCGAAAAGGTGAACGGCGCCAGCGTCGCCATCACGCAGGTCGGCTCCACGTTCCACTACCAGCTTGGGCAGATTGCCGCAGCCAAGGGCTTCCCGCTGGCCTCGATCCAGATGAAGCCGCTGCAATCACTGCCCAACATGATCGCGGCGGTGAAAACCAATCAGGTCGATGCGGCCATCCTGCCGCCGCATATTGTCGGGCCGATGGCTCAGCGCGGTGAGGTGAAGATTATCGGCCCGTTGTCGGATATCGCGGATTATCAATATGGCGCGCTGTTCGCGTCGACGAAGCTGGTAGCGGAAAAGCGCGACCTCGCGCAGCGGTTCGTGCGCGCTTACGCCAAGGGTCTCAAGGATTATAATGCTGCGTTGATGCGCAAGGACGCGCAAGGCAAACGGATGGCAGACGAAATCGCATTGAAGGCAGGAGCCGAGATCGGCAAATATGTCTTTGCTTCCGATCCGCCGGATGTTGCGGCGAAGAAAGTCATCGCTGCGGCGGTCTATTGCGACCCCGATGGCAAGCTCGATGTCGCGAATATCGAGCAGCAAGTGGCTTGGTACAAATCCGAAAAGCTGGTGGATGCGGGACTGGACGCCAAGGCGATCCTCGACACGGGCTTCACGCAGTAACGCCACTCCAGATCATCGTCAGGACGGCCCGCCATGGAACTGATTGCGGAGAAGATTTGCCATGCCTACGGGAACCTCAAGGTTCTCGACGACATCAACCTGACGATCCGAAGCGGCGAAATTGTCGCCATTCTCGGTCCTTCCGGTTGTGGAAAATCGACCCTGCTTCGCTTTCTTGGCGGGTTGGAACGGCCAACCTCCGGGCGGGTTCTGATGGCCGGGGCGCCGCCGGCGGATTGCCTCAACCCGCTGACCTTTGTGTTTCAGGATTTCGCACTCGCGCCATGGCGTACCGTGGCCCAGAACGTTGCGCTGCCGCTGGAACATCAACCCATGCGTGCCGAGGAGCGGGCGGAGCGGGTCAGGTCGGCGCTGGCACGGGTCAACCTCAGCGAATTTGCGAATGCCTATCCGCGCCAACTCTCCGGCGGCATGAAGCAGCGCGCTTCCATTGCGCGAGCACTGGCCGTCAACCCCGCCGTGCTGCTGATGGACGAACCGCTGTCGGCGCTCGATGCACAGACGCGCGAACTCCTGATGGATGATCTCACCCGCCTCTGGGGCGAGACGGCATTCACCGCGGTCTATATCACGCATAACCTCAATGAAGCCGTGCGGCTGGGCCATCGTGTGGTCGTGCTGTCGCGCCGCCCCGGGCGCATCCGTGAAATTGTGCCCATTGATGTGCCAATTGCCGACAGACGCGACGGCCATCCCGCGTTGGCGCCAGTCAGCGCACACATCTGGTCGCTCATCCGCGAGGAAGCCGCACAGGCGGATCGGGAGTTGACCGATGTCGCCTGATCGCAAACCTATTCCCTTCCGTGGCGGAGGGTTTGCGCCCAGCCCGGTGCGTGGCGCGGCCGCCGCTACCTTCCTTGCCGTGCTGGCCCTGTGGTGGGTATCGACACGCTTCGGCTGGATCAGCCCCATCGCCTTGCCGCTGCCGGGCGAGGTGGCCAACGCGATCATCGACATGGTGCGCTCAGGCGAACTCTGGCAACACCTCAAGGCCTCGCTCGTGCGGCTCCTTGTCGGCTGGAGCCTCGGGGCGGGTGTCGGGCTCATAATCGGCTTTGCCATCGGCCTGTCGTCGCTGGCCCGCTCCACCGCATTGCCGCTGGTTTCCGCACTATTCCCAATTCCGAAAATTGCGCTGCTGCCGCTTTTCATCATCTGGTTTGGCATTGGCGAGACCTCGAAATATGCCACCATCGCTTTCGGCGTGTTCTCGCCCATGGTCATCGCCGCCTTCGGCGGGGTCGATGCAGTGGATCGAGGCCTGATCCGTATGGCGCAGAGTTTCGGCGTGCCGACGCGGGATATCATCCGCAAAATCGTGCTGCCCGGCGCGATGCCGGCATTGCTCTCCGGCGTGCGCATCTCCGCCTCAATCGGCATCATCCTTCTTGTCGCGGCGGAAATGATCGGTGCGCAATACGGGATCGGCGCGCTGGTGCTGGCGGCAGGCAACCTGATGCAGGTCGACAGGCTCGTGGCTGGCGTGCTGTTTCTTTCCGGTTTCGGGCTGACGGTCTCGTTCCTGATCGGGCTGGCGGAAAAGGCACTGCTGAAATGGCGCTGATGCGTCCCCATGCTCGCTATGATGTGGTTGTTGCCGGTGGTGGCAGCGCAGGTGTGGCTGCCGCTGTTGGTGCCGCGCGCATGGGCGCGCGCGTGCTGCTGGTCGAGGGGTATGGCTTCCTGGGCGGGGCAGCGACGCATTCCCTGGTGCTGGCTTGGTGCGGGTTCTATCCGCAACGCCCCACACCGCGTCCGGCTCCGATTGTCGGCGGTGTTGCTAATGACGTTCTGGCGGCACTGACGCGGCTGGGAATTGATGTCGCGCCCTATCATTCCCACACCGGCAACTGGAATATCCGTCTGAACCCGGAAGCCACCAAGATCGCGCTTGATGAGGTGATACGTGCTGATGGACTTGATGTGGCCTATCACACCCGCGTTGTCGGCGTGGATGTCTCGGGCCGGATGATCACTGCGCTGCGCCTCGTCGATCCGGGCGGCATCCGCGAGGTTTCAGCTCGCGCGTATGTGGATACGACTGGAGACGCGGCGCTGGCGTTTCTGGCTGGGGCCACGCCGTGTCCGCTTCATTCCAGCAGACATGGCCGCCAACCCGCATCCTATCCGGTGCGGATCAGCGGCATTGCCGCCGGCACAGCGCTGGAACGTGATCCCCGTCGCGCGGCGATGGCCGGCATCGAGCGCAGGCTGGGCCGGGCGGAACTCAGGGCCGATGGCGGTTTCATGACCGCGTTACCCGGCACAGACGATGTGTGGTGGCTGGCAGTTGAAGTGGAAACGGATGGGCTGGACGGCGTCGACCTTGCCGCTGCCGAGCGCGAGGGGCGGGCGTTGGTCTGGCGCGGGGTGGCGGCGCTGCGCGCGGTCTGCCCCGGTTTCGAGCGGGCGAATGTTGCCTCGACAGGGCCCAATATCGGCATCCGCGAGACGCGTCATGCGGCTGCGCATACCCCCGTGCGCGAGGCGGACCTTGCTCATGCGGTAAAGCGCGAGGACGGCATCGCGCTTGCCGGCTGGCCAATGGAAATCCACCATGGTCCGGGCCGAGTGGAATATCGCCCCATCGCGGGGGATGGCGCGGCGCATGTGCCGCTCGGCGCACTGTGCGCGGCCGATTTCGACAATCTCTGGTTTGGCGGGCGAACAATTGGCGCGGACCCCGCGGCCTACGCTTCCGTCCGCGTCATGGGAACGGCCTTCGCCACTGGCCACGCGGCAGGCGTGGCGGCCGTGCTGGGTGGAGATAACCCGGCACTCATCCGCCGCGAACTTGCGCGGCAGAATGCGATTCTGTGATTTCGAATGGGAACAATGGCGTGTTTCAGATGATCTATGGCGAGGCGCCTTACGAGGGTGAATAGCCATCTCACACCCGGAACCACTGAACTCCAGGAACGGACATGTTCGAAACCTATAGCGGCGCGACACGCATCGTTCCGCTGCTCGGCTATCCGATCGAGCAGACCAAATCTCCTCACGGCATGACAAAGGGTTTTGCAGCCCGTGGCGCGGATTGCATCGTGGTACCTGTCAAGGTGCCGTCGGAGGCGGTTGAGGGTTACCTCAAGGCGCTGGACCGGGTGGAGAATCTCGTTGGCGTCCTCGCCACGGTGCCACACAAGTTCGCGCTGGCGCGGCACGCGGCGCGGCTGACGGAGCGGGCGGCGTTTTATGGCTCCGCCAACGTCATGCGGCGCGACAGAGATGGGCTGTGGGTGGCCGATATGCTCGATGGTATCGCCTTCATCCGGGCCATCGAGGCTGCTGGGGGACACATTGAGGGCAAGCGGGCGCTTCTCGTGGGCGCGGGCGGTGCGGGGGGCGCTATTGCGCTTGAACTGCTGAACGTCGGAGCCAGCGCCGTTGCAGTGCATGATACGGACACTGCGCGCCGCGATGATCTGGTGCGCAAGCTTCTGGCCAAACACCCCGGCAAGGCAGGAGTTGGCTCATTCTCACCCGACGGATTTGACGTGATCATCAACGCGACCCCGCTGGGAATGCGGTCAGAAGACCCGCCACCTGTCGAATTATCTGAACTGACGAAACAGATGTTTGTGGGGGATGTCGTCACCGCGAAGATGACAACACCGCTTCTGTCAGCCGCCATGAATACTGGTTGCCGCACCTGCTCCGGTCACGACATGTTCGAGGCGGCCCTTGACCTGATGCTCGATTGTTTTCTGACGTGCATGGATTGAAAGGGGAGCCTGGGGAGCTCATTCGAAGTCCGGTTTTGGACCTCAGACATGGGGTATTGAACGACCGTTCCGGGGCGCGAAGCCGCAGGGGGGAATGGGCACATGAGTGAGCCGGCTCGCACAATCCCCACTGCCATGCTGGAGATCTACTGTCAGCACATCATATTCCCCAGGCGCCCTAGTTTAGGCCGAAGGACGCTAGCAATCGCCATCCACTTTTTGCTCAACAGGTCCGTTCGGCGCCCAGCGCTGCTCCTCCGGATTCAGGATGTCCTTCACAGGTCAGTTCCACATCATGTGCGTGAGTTTGGTGTTTTGATAGTCTCGAATGGCCTCGCGCCCGCCTTCGCGGCCCATGCCGGAATGATTGATGCCACCGAAAGGCGCCTCTGCATGGGCAATCAGGAAGGTGTTCAAGCCTATCATGCCGGCTTTGAGCCCGCGCGAAATCGTCTCAGACTTGGCCGAATCTCCGGTAAAGGCATAAGCCGCTAGCCCATAGGGCGTGGAATTCGCCCGCGCGAGGGCCTCTTCGAGCGTGGTGAAGGACGCGACAGCGGCGAGCGGTCCGAATGGCTCTTCACGCATGACAGCGGCCTCCGGCGGCACATCTGCCATAATGGTCGGCTCCATGAAGTAGCCCGCGTTCATGCCCGTAGGGCGCTTTCCGCCGGCAACGATCCTGCCTCCGCAAGCCTGCGCATCAGCGACGAGCCGCTCGATCTTCTGGCGGCCCGAATCGAGGGTGAGAGGACCCATGGTTGTCAAAGGATCTTGGCTGTCACCTAGGACGAGTGTCTCGGCTTCTGCCTTGAATTTCTCGAGAAAGCGATTGAGTGCACTCGCCTCTACAAAGAAGCGGTTGGGCGCGATGCAGACCTGACCCGCATTGCGGAACTTGAAGGCCGCGCATTGGCTCGCGGCCTTTTCGACATCAGAATCCGCGCAGACAATCACCGGGGAATGCCCGCCTAGTTCCATAGAACAGCGCTTCATGGTGCGAGCTGCGTCCGCCATCAGCATCTGCCCGACGCGCGTGGAGCCGGTCAGTGAGATTTTCCGCACGTCCTCTGCGTCCATAAGCGCCGGGGTAATCTGTTCGGCTCTGCCGAAAAGAAATTGCACGACACCCGCAGGCGCTCCGCCTGCGACGCACGCCTCGGCAATGAGAGTGGATGTCATCGGCACCTGCTCCGATGGGCGAACGATGACCACACAGCCCGCCGCTAGTGCCGGCGCGATTTTGCGCACCGGAAGATTGACCGGAAAATTCCAGGCCGTGAAGGCAGCGACAATGCCGACAGGTTCATGATCAGTCAGCAATCGTCCGCCCTGCCGGGAGAAGAGGCTATCGCCGAACAATCGCTCTGCTTCGCCGGCGAACCATTCGAACTGTTCAATCGCTGCGTTGACTTCGCCCTCGGACTGCGACAGCGGCCGCCCGATTTCCAGCGAAAGTGCCTTAGCTATCGCGCCGCGGCGCGCGCGCATCTCGCTCGCGATGGAGCGAAGCACCCGTCCACGCTCCCATCCATGCACCTGTGACCAGGAGGCCTGCGCCGCCCGCGCATGGGCCAGCGCTTCGGCGACGTCGTTTGCCGTGCAGGCCGGCTGCTCCCAGAGGATTTCCGATGTGCAAGGATTGATCACGGGAATGGGCGGGGCGCTCCCTTTTACGCGAAATTCGCCGCCCATGAGGAGGTGGGGCTGGTCTGTCATCATGGCTTCAACCTCGAATGAAGGAATCAGAGAATTGCGGGCTCAGGGGTCAACCCGCCAAAGCCCGTCTCGAGAAAGTCGAAATCGCAGCCCTTGTCGGCCTGCAGGACATGCTTGGCGAAAGCCCAGCCATATCCGCGTTCGAACCGTTTGGACGGTGGCTGCCATTGCGCGCGCCGGTGCGTGAGTTCCGCCTCGTCTACTTCAAGCGTCAGGCTGCCGGCCAGCGCATCAACAGCGATGATATCGCCGGTGCGAACCAGCGCGAGCGGACCGCCGAGGAAGGATTCGGGCGCGACATGCAGGATGCAGGCACCATAACTCGTGCCGCTCATCCGGGCATCGGAAATGCGCAGCATATCACGCACGCCCTGTTTCAAAAGCTTCTGCGGGATGGGAAGCATGCCCCATTCCGGCATTCCGGGCCCTCCTTGCGGGCCGGCACCACGCATGACGAGAATGGTCTCTGGATACACATCGAGTTCGGGTTCATCGATGCGCGCCTTCATTTCCGCATAGCTGTCGAACACGAGCGCCGGGCCGCGATGGCGCAGCAGACGCGGATCAGACGCCGAGGGCTTCATTACGGCTCCATCCGGCGCTAGGTTCCCGCGCAACACGGCCATTGCCGGCTCGGTTGACACGGGATTGGAGAGGTTGCGGATGACATCGGGCAGATAGGTCTTCGCACCGGAAATCTCCGCGCCGATTGTACGCCCGGAGACCGTGAGTGCCGTCGGGTCAATCAACGGCCCCATCTCAGCGAGCAAGGCGCGCAGCCCGCCTGCATAAAAGAAATCTTCCATGAGGTATTGGCTGCCAGAAGGCCGGATATTTGCGAGCACGGGAACACGCTTGCCGGCCGCGTGAAAATCGTCGAGCACCAAGGGGAACCCCGCGCGGCGCGACAACGCGATCAGGTGGATGATGGCATTGGTGGAGCAACCCATCGCCATCGCAACATGCAGTGCATTGTTGAACGATGCGCGGCTCAGAAGTTTCGCCGGTGTGAGGTCCTCGGTAGCCATGGCCACGGCCCTGCGCCCGCATTCGGCTGCGAGGCGGATATGGTTGGAATCGGGAGCGGGAATGGACGATGAGCCCGTGAAGCAAAACCCCAGAGCGTCGGCGATTGCGGTCATAGTCGCGGCCGTACCCATCGTCATGCAATGGCCATAGGACCGCGCAATCCCCGCCTCGACCTCCTGCCATTCCTCGACGCTAATCTTTCCTGCCCGCCGATCGTCCCAGTATTTCCAGGTGTCGGAGCCCGACCCGAGCACCTCACCACGCAGGTTGCCGCGTAGCATCGGGCCGGCTGGCATGAAAATTACCGGCAGATCCATGCTGATCGCCCCCATCAGCAGGGCCGGCGTGGTCTTGTCACAGCCGCCCATCAGCACGGCACCATCGACCGGGTGTGACCGCAGGAGCTCTTCTGTCTCCAGAGCCAAAAGATTCCGATAGAGCATCGTCGTCGGCTTCACGAAATTCTCGCTCAGCGACAAGGCAGGAAGCTCTATCGGAAAGCCACCGGCCTGGAAAATGCCGCGCTTCACATCCTCCACCCGGTGGCGGAAATGCGCATGGCAGGGGTTGATGTCAGACCAGGTGTTGACGATGGCAATCACCGGCCTGCCGCCCCAATCGGTGGCGGAATAGCCCATCTGCATCAAACGGGAACGGTGTCCGAACCCCCGGAGATCATCCGTTTCGAACCACCGGGCGGAGCGTAACGGTTTCATTGAGAGGCCGTCACGCCGCCGTCGATATAGACGATCTGGCCTGTCATGTAGCTTCCGGCCGGCGCCGCGAAAGCAACGATCTGCCCGACGACTTCCACCGGATCGCCGATGCGCCCCAAAGGGTTGCGGTCAAGAATGAAATTCCGGAAGGCCGGCCGTTCGAGATGGCCGCGAATGCGGTCCGACTGGATGAAAGTCGGTGCAACACCATTCACGGTGATGCCGTGGGGCGCAAGCTCCATCGCATGCTGTTTCACCAGCATGGCGAGGCCGCCTTTCGTCGCGCAATAGGCGGAATATCCACGTCCCCGCAACGCGAGCTGCGCACGCACGGACAACAAGTGGATCTGCCTTCCGCCTTGATTGCGTGCGATCTGATCCCGCGCGACAGCCTGAGCCAGAAACATCGCAGACTTCAGGTTGGTTTGATAAACGTCGTCGAAGGCTTCCTCGGTCACCTCAAGCAGCGTTTGTTCACGCTGGATGCCGACGCAATTGACCAAAACATCGATCCCCCCGACGTGTCCGATGGTCTCTTCAACCGTTGTGGTGATTGACTCAATACTGCGGGCATCCATGGCGAGGCCAAAGGCCGTTCCGCCAGAGGCGGCTATCCGCTCAGCAAGGGCTTTCGCCTTGGCGAGCTTTGGGCCGGCGATGACGACCTTGGCACCCATGCGCGCCATGGCGATCGCAACGGCCTCACCGATCGCGCCATAGCCCCCAGGGACAAATACCCGCAAGCCGCGGATATCGAACAGCGCGTCGATCCGCGCTGGATCAAGAGCAGGCGTCAGGGAAATCGCGGGCTGGTTCATGGTTCTATCTCCACGCCGGCTGCCCGATAGACTGACTCCATCAGGCGCAATGTTTCCAGGTTGTCGAGGCGATCGGTTTCGAACGGAGTTCCGGTTCGCAGGCCCGTCAGGAAGGCGTTGATCGCAAGGTCGAAGCATTCCTGGTAGCGGCCGAGCAAATCGACTTCCTCGACTGTTTCTGCCACTCGCCCGACAATGAAGACGCGGTTCAGTTCGAGAACAATCGTGCCCTTGGTGCCAATGAGTTCCAGCCGGTCGCCGTGCAGATCCGGATAACCTGGCGCACAGAGGCTGCCGTCTGCCGTGGCGATCAAACCCGACGGCCCCTCCAGAAGGATCGAAGCGGTGTCTTCGCCCGGCAAGCCTGCGGCCAGCCGGTTCAGCCGCGCGGCCACGACTTTCAGCGGCCCGACGAGGCAACGCAGGATATCCAGATGATGGATCATCGTCTCGAAAACGAGATTCCGCCGAAACTCCCGGAGATAGGGCTGGCGCTCGAGGAGAAAGGGCGCCCGGCCGTCGCGTGGGCACAAGCCTGAGCCCCGGCAGGATATGCTCGCGTGGCGAATAGTGCCGATCCGCCCATCGTCGACCCAGCGCCGAACGGTCATGTAATGGGGACGGAAGCGATAGTTCTCGTGGACCATGAACCGCACACGCTCGGCAATCTCGGTCACGAGTGCCTCGGCCTCTGCTACAGTTGCGCAGAGCGGCTTCTGAACGATGACATGCACGCCGTGGTCGGCCGCAAGCCGGACGAGATCGGCATGGGAGCCCACGGATGTGGCGACATCCGCGATTTCGAATCCACCTTCGCCAAACAGCGCAATCGGATCATCGAAAACCCGGGAAATTCCGAATTCGGTGGCGCGCGTCTGCGCCTTCGTCGGGTCGGTATCACAAACCGCGATGATCTCGGCGCCAGCATTCTGCCAGGCCCGCAAGTGGAACGGGCTGATCATTCCGCAGCCCAGAAGGGCTACTTTCGGCCGTTCGGCTCTCATGCCCGCTCCTCCGAAAGCAGGTTGCCGAGATAGGCCTGGGCCGGCGCATGCCCGAGCAAGGCATCAAAGCTGTCGAGCTGGGTCACCGTGCCGTTCTGCACGAAGATGAAGCGCTCGCAGATCTCCTGAAGGATTTCGAGATGGAACTTCTCGTTCGGATGCACGCAAAGAAAGACGAGCCGGCCCTCGGAGCGCAGCTTGCGGAAGAAATCCAGCATGAAGCCGATATAGCCATCCTGCGTGTTGAACTGCGGTTCGTCGAACAGATGGACCAATGGGTAGGCTAAGCCCGCCTTCTCCAGAAAGGCGTTTGGTACGAAGGATCGGAAGTGCCGCACCTGATAGGATTGATGGTAATGGATGGCGAGGCGATCGCGCTGATCCGTGCGTATCCTGTGGATGTTGCGCCCCTGCACACGCACCTCGCCCTCCGTAGGGGCATTCGAGCCAGTCACGAGTTCGAACAGAGTCGTCTTTCCGGAGCCGTTCGGCCCCATCATGCCCACGACAGCGGGTTCCTCGATGACGAAGTCCGCAGCGAGTTGAAAGGTGGGCGTTCGGTCGATCAGGCCGCGACGGTAGATCTTCCTCAGACCACGAACTTCAAGCATGTGGGGCATGGCTCAAATCCCGATCAGGCGACGACGGAGCGTCGGGTTGTCGAGGAGTTCGGCGGCCGAGCCCTCGTGGGCGATATGGCCGCGATCCATCACGTAGACGCGGTCGGAGACCTCGAGCATAGCCAGCGCATTCTGCTCCACGACAAGCGCGGCGATGCCTTCTGCCTTGAGATGGCAGATTGTCCGGAGGACGTCCTGAACTATCTTGGGGGCTAGCCCCTGGCTTGGCTCGTCGAACAGCACGATGCCGGGTGAACCGAGCAGCGCTCGGGCGATGGAGACCATCTGCAGTTCGCCGCCCGACATGTTCTCGCATTCGCGCCGATAGAGATGCTCGAGCGCGGGGAAAATGGCGAACATCTCTGCCTCGCTCCAGGCACGAAAACGCGTGCGCCGCGTGCCGATGCGCAGGTTGCGTGCGGCCGTCAGCGATGGGAAAACGCGGCGGTCGTCCGGCACCCAGGATATACCCATTCGGGCGATCCTGTGGGTGGGAAGGCGGGTGATCTCGCCGCCATCAAAATGGATCTGCCCTTTACGCGGGGGCGAAAGGCCCAGAATCGAACGGATCGTCGTCGTCTTACCGGCGCCGTTGGGGCCGAGCAGCGCGACAATTTCGCCAGGGTTCACCGAGAGTGAGACGCCAAACAGGGCCTGGGTTTCGCCGTAGAAGGTCTCTACCGATTGCAGGTTGAGCATCACACGACCTCCCCCAGAGCGGAGCGGGCGACCCATTTGTTAGATGTCAGCTCCGCTGGAGTTCCTTCGGTGATGACCTGTCCCCAGTGAATGACCGAAATCGTATCTGCGAGCTCGAACAGGAAGCGCATGTCGTGTTCGATCAGGCAGATGGTGTAGCGTGCGCGCAAGCGCCGGATGAGCGAAGCCAATGCGCGGGTTGCCTCTGCACCCAGCCCGGATGTCGGCTCGTCCAAAAAAACCACGCGCGGCTCCGCTGCCAAGGCGACGGCGATCTCCAGTGCCCTGCGGTCGCCGTAGCTGAGCGCCTTCGTTCCCGACCATGCTTTCTCCGCCAACCCGACCATATCGAGCACCGCCAAGGCCGCATCGATCAGGCGGGTATTGGCAAAGCAATCCCCGAACAGGCTGCCGGAACGGGCACGAAACGCCGGCAAGGCGAGCATCACATTCTCGATCACCACGGTATCGTCGAACAGGTTCATGATCTGGAACGACCGAGCGATGCCGAGGCGCGCGATCCTGTGCGGCGCGAGGCCCGTAATGTCGCGGCCTGCAAAGCGTATGGTGCCAGCATCGGGCGCATAATGCCCCGTCAGCAGATGAAAGCAGGTGGTCTTGCCGGCGCCATTCGGGCCCATGATGCCATGAACCGTTCCTTCCTCGATGCCGAGGGTAATGTTCTCCAGCACGATGCGCGAACCGAAACGCTTCTGAAGTCCGGTGGCCTGAAACAGTGTCATGGCGCGCTCCCGGCCGAGGCCTTGTGCACTGTTGGCGCTTTGGAAGCGGCACGTTGGCCCAACAGACCCGCGACGCCCTCCGGTTTGATGATGACCATCGTGATAAACATCAGGCCAAACCAAAGCAGCCAGGTTTCGGTGAGCCCCCCCAGAACCTCTCGCACTAGAAAATAAAGGAGCACGCCGAGGATTGGGCCCCAGAAATTCACGAGCCCGCCTCCGATCAGGACCATCATGACCACGAGGCCGGAATGATGCAGGCTCATCACATCCGGGTAGGCGCTGTGCTGCGCCATCGCGAGAAGTCCGCCTGCAAGGCCGGCCATCGCCGCCGAACCGGTGAAGGCGAGCCATTTCCAGCGCCACACATCATATCCGACAAAACGGGCGCGCATCTGGTTCTGGCGAATAGCTTGGAGCACTCGACCGAACGGCGAGTTAACCAGCCGCCAGAGGAACACGACCACCAGGACCGTTAGAGTCGCCACGAACCAATAGAAGTTCATGTTGTCGGCCAGCGAGATCTGCCAGCTCCCCAGCGTCAGCGGTGGACGTGGGATTCCGAGCAGTCCATCTTCGCCGCCGGTGATGCGGTGTAACTTGATCGCCGAGAACCAAAAGACCTGCCCAAAGGCGATGGATAGCAGCGCGAAATAGATGCCGCGCCGATGCGACAGGAACAGCCCGACAAAACCGCCAGCCAATGCGGCAGCGAGGATGCCGGCACCGAGTCCACTCCACAAACCGAGGCCGAATTTGTGCTGGAACAGCCCGAAACCATAGGCCCCGATGCCAAGATAGGCGCCATGCCCGAAGGAATGAAGGCCCGTATAGCCAAAGAGCAGGTTGAATCCCGTCGCGAAGATGATCCAGATCGCGATCTCGATCGCGAGGTAGTGGTAGAGCCCGAGCCGGGCGACCAGAAACGGCGTGGCCAGCAGAAGCAGGACAAGGGCTGCCATGGGCAGGGTCAAAGGCGACCCTCCCTTGGGAGGGATATCCGACAACGTCATCATGAGCTTAATTCTCCAGCGCACTCTTGCGGCCAAACAGGCCTCGCGCGCGAAAACCGACAATGAGAATGAGCAGCAGATACATCGAAACCATTGACCAGGCCGGCAGGAAGGCGCCCGTCAGACCAATGGAAAGGCCGACCAGAAGCGAGGCCAGGATGGCCCCCCAGAAGCTGCCGACCCCGCCAATCACGATGATCAGAAAGGCCGGGATCACGACGTCCAGCCCAACGTGCGGCCGGAGGCCCCAGATTGGGGCCATGGCGATGCCAGCGAGCCCGGCCAAGGCGGCACCGAACCCGAAAACGAAAAGGCGCAGCTTCGACAGGTCGTAGCCAAGCGCGCGCACCATTTCGCTGTCATGGGCTCCGGCCTTGATGATAGCGCCGTAAGGGGTCTTCTCCAGGAAAAGCCAGACGCCAACAATCGCGGCAATCGCGAAAGCCGCTGCATAGACCTTGTAGATCGAGAAGATCATTCCGCCGATCAGGATCGCGCCAGAAATCGCGGCAGGCGTGCGCAGGCTCTGTTCACCCGCACCCCAGAAAATCCGGATACTCTCCTCCAGAACGACGGCCGCACCGAAGGTGAGCAGCAAGCCGTAGAGGGACGCCTTGCCGTAGGTTGGGCGCAGGCAGATCTCGATCAGCATTCCGACAAGCCCGGCAAGCGCCGGGCCGATCACGGCCGCCGCGACATAGCGCGTACTGATCGGGAAGTTCAGCCACCATTGCCCCAGTTCAGTGCTGCCAAAAGCGCCGCCGCTGATGATCGTCATCGCGAAATAGGCGCCCAAGGCAAATAGCGAGCCATGCGCAAGGTTGATCACTTCCATCACACCCACGATGAGTGTGAATCCCAGAGCAATCAGGGCGAACAGTAGCCCCAATGTTATGCCATTGATAAGATGAGGTAAAATCGCGTACATCGGATGTCCTGCGCAGGGAAGGAAATGCGGGCGGGGGGAGATCCCGCCCGCATCACAAGGCCTGGCAACGGTCAAGCATCGAAGGTGGGCGTCGCGGCGTAGCTCTCGAGCTTGCAAGCCTGGGGCGCGTCCGTGTCGATGACATCCTTGGGCGCAGCCTGGGCGAGAATGGAGAATAGATCGTCCTTGTCCTTGGGGCGCGCATTGGCAGTCGCCAGATATATGGTCTGCTGCACATGATGCGTGTTCGCATCGATGTAGGCGTCGAAATGTTGCATCCGATCCGCCGCCTTCATCGCATGCCCTTCGAGCGCCTTGATGATCGCGATGTTGTTGGTTGAGCCGGCGCGCTCGATGGCGGCAAACAGTTCGCGGGCGGCCATGTAGCCATTGTAGAAGACATTGCCAGGAACCTTGATGACCTCGTTCGAGTACATCGCCTTGTATTTGTTGACGAACTCCTTGACGCCCGGCAACGTTAGTTCATGGTACCAATTGGTGCCGAAGATGCCGAAAAGGTTTTCGGCGGGCAACCCGTAGACGTCCGGCCAGTCTTGTTGATTGTTGATCCAGACGGGGCTCCTGCTCATCCCGAGCTGCGCAACCTGCTGCCGCATCGCCTTCTGATCATCGCCCCCGATGGCCGCCGCGACGATGGATGGCTTGAGCTGCTGGATCTTAATCAGGGCTGCGGTGAAGTCGCGCGTGCCTTGCGGGATAAGAATTTCCTCGAGAACCTGACCTCCGAATTCCGCAATTTGCTTCTTCGTTGTGCGGGCGGTGTCGTGGCCCCAGACATAGTCATTCGTCAGGAGCACAAACTTCCCGCCGAAGGCATTGATCGAATTCTTGATCGCCGCCTTCGCAAAGTTGGTGCCGTTCCCATCCCAGACAAATTTCACGCGATGGCAGTTCTGTCCCGCTTCGGTTGGCGAAGACGAATTCGTGTTGAAATAGACGACCCCATATTTTTGGGCGACCTGACTGATGGCGTTCGCCACTCCGGAATGAACGCCACCGAGGAGGAACCCGCACTTCTCCTGCTGGATCATGCGCTCCGCAACACGGCTGCCGGTTGCCGGCGTCGTCTCGGTGTCGACATGTACGCTGGTGACTCGGCGTCCCAGGACGCCACCCCGCGCGTTGACCTCCGCAATGGCCATGAGAATGCCGCGCCGTTCCGACGAACCTGAGTTAGCATATTGACCGCTGGCATCGGTTGTGGTGCCGATGACGATGGGCTTGGCGGTGCTCTGTGCGTATACGCGATTGTGAGACCATGGCCCCATGAACGTGCAAGCGCCACCTGCAGCGACAGTCGAGAGAAACTTTCTGCGATTGATTTTGGAATTCTGCACCTTGACCTCCCGGATGTTCCTCCCAGGCATTAGGCTTCTGGCGGCCCGAACCTGGCTGATTCACCGATTTGAACGGCTTGTCAGTGGAATTGAATGAATTTTCAATTTATGTCAAGGAAAAATCCGTCGATGTCTCCATCGGCATTGTTCGGTTATGGAGTCGATTAGAATGGTAAGCATCACCGCCGCCCCGGAGACCTTTGACGCCTTACGGCAGCGCATTCGGGATCGTTTTGACGGTCTTAGTCCGCATCTCCAGCGGATTGCGCGCTCGTCGCTTGTGGATCCCAATAACTTCGCCCTCAGTACAACGGCATCTCTCGCCGAGGCCCTGAAGATCCAGCCATCGACGTTGATCCGGTTTGCAAAGGAGTTCGGTTATTCGGGTTTTTCAGAGCTTCAGCGAGTATTCCGCCAACGTCTAATCGAGGGGGCGGCTACCGTTCGCGACAAGGTGCTCGACTCCACGAATACTGCGACTTGGCAGGATGTCGCTGCTATCCTGCAAGAGAGTATCAAGGTGCACAATGATGTGCTCCACTCATTGGGATCGACCTGCGATCTCGACGCCTTGCGGCAGGCAATCGACGCGATTCGCGCGGCCAAACATATTTATGTCGCCGGGTTGCGCCGGTCGCGTGCGATTGCCGATTACCTCCACTACGGACTGATGCGAAGCGAGAGACCCTCCAGCCTGCTCGATTATGCGGGCGGGATGGCAGGTTCGCAGATCGCAACAATCGGCCCCGATGACCTCCTGATCGCGATTGCCTTTCCACCCTATTCTCCTCCGGTGGTAGAGGCGGTTATGGATGCGCATATCTCGGGCAAGCGCGTCATATCGATCACCGACAGCGCAGAGAGCCCGCTCGCCATCAATTCCAATGTTTGCCTCACCTTGGCCTCTTCGACACCGAGCCGGATGCAGCCGATTGGGGGCGCCATCGCGCTAGTTCATGCGATTCTGACGGCCGTTGGTCCCTGATCGCGCATGACGGTTCAACGGAATTGAGTGGAAGACCTGCTCTATGAGCGCGGCATCGACATCACCCATGAGACGGTGCGGTTCTGGTGGAACCGGTTCGGGACGATTTTTGCGGCCGAAATCCGGCTCAGCCGCGTCCAGGCGATGCGGCATTACCGGCATCGGCGTTGGCACCTAGACGCGGTCTTCGTGAAGATAAACGGCGTGAAGTACTGCCTCTGGCGCGCCGTCGATCACGAGGGCGAGGTGCTCGAAAGCTTCGCCACAAAGCGTCGGGACAAGAAAGCAGCCTTGAACCGAAGGTCCGCGCAGCGAAATTCTTGCGAAAATCGCTTCGCGTGCATGGCCCGATCGAGGCGATTGTCGCGGATTGCCTTGCTTCATACGGCGCAGCGCTCAAGAGCCTCGGCGTGATCAACAAGCGTGAGGTAGGCCGGTGGTTGAACAACCGCACCAAGAACGCGCATCAACCTTTTCGACGACGAGAGCGGGCGATGCTTCGCTTTCGGCGGATGCGAAGTCTGCAGAAATTTGCGGCGGTTCACGGCTCCACTCATAACCATTTCAACCAAGAGCGCACCCTCAACAGCCGACAGAATTTCAAGGAGCGCCGCACCGCCGCACGCACCGAGCGGCGCGGACTTTGCGCGGCCTGATCTATGTCGGGGTAGGGCGCTTTCCGAGACGTTCTTGGTTCGTCTGACAGCATCTCCGATGGCGTAACTTGAGAAACAATATTTCATTGCTGGAGGATTGGCTGTCTCCTTGGTGGCCATCAAGGATGCTGAAATTCGAAATTTTGTATTGCATTGCAGCAATTATGGGGTGGTTTGGAGATTGGTGTGGCGCAAGCATTGTGCTTGACAGGCCCTGTAATGGAATTAAGTTTCAAAATGCAGGTGGATCAAGCTTCAGGAAAAGAAGAATGTCGAAACCCACTCACCCTTGGAATTCCGGTCAACATCATGGCCTCAATCGCCGCGAATTGGCGGGGCTCGCATTGGGCGCCGGAGCGCTTGCGATAACCTCGGGCGGGCGGGATGCGTTCGCTCAGGCCGGTGGTAGCCTCAATCTCGCTATGATCGGCGAACCCCAGACGCTCGACCCCATGGCGTCCACCGCCGATCTGCCCTCGCTGATCATGATGCATGTCTACGAGTCGCTTTACACCTTCGACGCGAAGCTCAATGCCAGGCCAATGCTCGCCGTGGACATGCCCAAGGTGAGTGCAGACGGCCTGACCTACGAGATTGAACTCAGGAAGGGCGTTAAGCTGCATTCAGGCCGCGATCTCGACGTGGAGGATGTCATTGCCTCGCTAAAGCGCTGGATCGCCATGACACCACGCGGAAAATCAGTCGGCGCCGCGCTCGCCAGCATGGAGGCGAAGGGCGCGAACGGGCTGACGATCAAGCTCAAGAGCCCGGTCCCCGCGCTGGTTGTCCACATGGCGCTCCCTTCGGGGTATGCCGCGATCATGGCCAAGGAAACTATCGCCACGCCGCTTGCGAGCTATGTCGGCACCGGTCCGTTCAAGTTCCAGGAGCGGAAGCCCGATCAGTTTGTCGTGCTTACCAAGTTCGACGGCTATTCCGCGCGCAGTGAGGCTGCGAGCGGCTATGCCGGCAAGCGCGAGGCGAAAGTCGCCGAACTGCGTTTCATCCCGGTACCGAACGCCAATACGCGTGTGGAGGGCGCAATCGCCGGCCAGTATCATTTCGCGGATCAATTGCCCGTCGAAGCCTTCCGCCGCATCGGTGGCAGCGGATCCGCCAAGCCGATCCTGATGATGCCTTACGGCTTTCCCTACATGGTGACCAATACCAAGCAGGGCATTTTCGCCAACAAGAAGGTACGCCAGGCTTTCCAACTTGCCCTCAACGAGACGGAAATGCTCGCTGCGGCCTTCGGGGACGAAAAATTCTACCGTACGACCGCCGCGCATTTTCCGCCGAGTTCGCCGTTCCATTCGAGGGTCGGCGAGAACGTCTACAACAAGGCGGACGCTGTCGGCGCCAAGAAGCTGCTGGCCGAGGCGAAATACGATGGAACGCCGGTTCGCATTCTCAACTCCAAACAGTACGAGTTTCACCACGCTATGGCGCTGGTGATGGCAGAGCACCTGAAGGCGGCTGGATTCAATACCCAACTCGATGTCGTCGACTGGGCGACGCTCGTGCAGCGCCGGGCCGATCCGGCGCTCTACGAGGTCTACATCACGCATTCGAGCTTCTACCCCGAACCCATGCTCTCGCCTCCGCCGCTCAGCCCCGGCGCGCCTGGCTGGTGGGATACTCCGGCGAAAAACGCTGCACTCGCGGCCTTCAATTCGGAATCCGATCCGGTCAAGCGCGGGGCTCTCTGGGCCAAGGTTCAGGAAGTCATCTACGATGAGGTGCCCTACATCCGGGTCGGCGAATTCGCCGCGCTGGCGGCGGGGTCGATGCGGCTTCAGGGTTACGTGCCGATGCCGATGCCAGCGTTTTGGAACGTCTCGCTCGGGTAAGTTATATTGCTGATGGATCGCCACTCGGCGGTCTGTCGGCCTTTCCAACGGGAAGGTTCGCCTGATGATCGTAGCGTTGGGCCGCCGTCTCGCCGGCATGCTGGTGGTGATGTTCATCGTCGCGACGATGGTGTTCTTCCTGACGCGCCTCGCGCCGGGCGATCCCGCGGCGCTGATGCTTGGCGATCAGGCCTCGATTGCCGATGTTGCCCACCTCCGCAAGACCTATGGACTCGACCGTCCTATCTACGTCCAGTATGCGCTCTGGCTGAAGGAGGTCGTGCAGGGCAATTTGGGTAACTCCATCTTCCTACAACGGCCGGTATTGACAGCGATCGGTGAACGCGCGGAGCCGACATTCTTTCTCGCGCTTTTCTCCATCCTGATTGCAGCGGCGATAGGTGTGCCTGCCGGCATCGCCTCTGCTGTCTGGCGTGGCCGTGTGTCGGATCAGGCGGTCAGCGGTGGTTCGATGCTGGCAGCCAGCATTCCGAGCTTCTGGCTGGGGCTTATGTTCATCCAGTTGTTCGCGGTCAGGTTAGGCTGGTTCCCGGTTGCCGGGTACGGGCCGCCGGGCGCTTCGTTTGCCGAGCGGCTCTATCACCTGATCCTCCCGGCAACGGTGCTCGGCATCGTCAATTCAGCGCTGATCACCCGCTTTACGCGCGCGAGCATGCTCGACGTGCTGAGCGAGGATTTTATCCGGACCGCGCGCGCGAAGGGGCTTGTCGAATCCGTGGTGGTGCTGCGACACGGGCTCGGCAATGCGCTGGTTCCGATCATCACCGTGGTCGGCTTGACGGCTGCGCTGCTGATCGGTGGAGCTATTGTCACGGAAACAGTTTTTGGGCTGCCGGGCATTGGTAATCTCGTCGTCTCGGCGGTGCTGCGGCGCGATTATCCGGTGATTCAGGGAGCTCTGATCGTGATCGCTGGCATCTACGTGCTGATCAATTTTACGATCGATATGATCTACACGCTCGTCGATCCGCGGGTGAAGTACTGAGCTGCGCCATGTCCACTCCCGTATCGATCTCTGCATCCTCGTCTGGCGCCGCGGTTTCGGCAACGCGGTTGTTCCTCCATCGCCTGTTCCGGCGCCGGCTGGTATTTGTTGCTGCGCTGATCCTGCTGGCGATCGTTTTTCTCGCACTCCTCGCGCCTTGGTTGTCTCCTTATTCGCCGACGGGTATGCGCGTGAGCCACAGGCTCCGGCCGCCGAGCCTCACGAATTGGTTTGGGACTGACGAATTCGGCCGCGATGTCCTCACCCGCATCATCTATGGCGGACGCGCTTCGCTCGGTATAGGCTTCGCCGTTGTCATTTGCTCGATGACGATAGGCACGGTGCTCGGTCTGCTAGCCGGATATTTCCGCTCACTCGATGGAGTGGTCATGCGGCTTGTCGACGCGATGATGTCGCTGCCGGATATTCTGCTGGCGATTTTTCTTGTCGCGGTATTAGGGGCTTCTGCCGGCAATGTGGTGCTGGCGCTGACTATCGTCTACACCCCGCGCGTCACCCGGGTAGTTCGCAGCTCGACGCTGGTGGTGCGGGAACTCCCCTTCGTCGAGGCCGCCCGGACGCTTGGCGTTTCAACTTGGCGGATCATGACCGTGCACATCCTCCTTAATGTGGCGTCGCCCATTCTTGTGCAGGCGACCTTCATTTTTGCTTATGCCGTTCTCGCCGAAGCCGGACTCTCGTTCTTGGGCGCAGGCGTGCCGCCGGATATCCCGACCTGGGGGACGATGATCGCCGCCGGCCAGCAATACGCCGACCGCGCGGTCTGGCTCGTTTTGTTTCCTGGCCTTGCCATAGTGCTCGCTGCGCTCAGCCTCCAGCTGCTCGGCGACGGGCTGCGCGACATGCTCGATCCCAAGCTGAGGAAGGCGCTGTGACCGTCGTGCCAGCCTCGATGCCGCCGCTGCTAGAAATCCGGTCGCTCGAAGTGACCTTCCGGACCGAGACCGGCGATGTCGTCCCGGTGCGCGGTGTGGATCTCTGCGTCGAAGAAGGGCGGACAACCGCGCTCGTCGGCGAATCCGGCTCGGGCAAATCGGTGACCAGTCTCGCGGTGATGGGCCTGCTGCCGCGCCCCTTCGGCCGGATCAGCGGCGGAGCGATCCTTTTCAAGCGGCGCGCAGGCGATGTCGTCGATCTCGCGAGCGTCGGGCAGGAGGGCATCAGGACGTTGCGCGGCAACGAGATCGCCATGATCTTCCAGGAGCCGATGACCTCGCTCAATCCGGTGATGACCATCGGCGAGCAGATCACCGAGCAGGTGCGGCTACATATGGCGCTCGATGGCTCGACAGCGATGCGGCGTGCCATCGAGATGCTGTCGCTGGTGGAAATTCCTGACGCGGTAAACCGAGCGACGGAATATCCGCATCAGCTTTCCGGTGGCATGCGGCAGCGCGTGATGATAGCGCTCGCGATGTCGTGCAATCCGCGTCTTCTGATCGCCGACGAGCCGACGACCGCGCTCGACGTGACCATTCAGGCCCAGATCCTCGCGTTGATCGAGCGGCTTCGCAAGGAACACGGCATGGGTGTTCTGTTCATCACCCATAATCTCGGCGTGGTCGCAGAAATCGCCGACAGCGTCTCGGTGATGTATGCGGGCGAGGTGGTGGAGACTGCTGGAGTCAGTGAGATTTTCCGCGAGCCACGTCACCCCTATACAGGAGCATTAATAGACTGCCTGCCCGTGCGTGCGCAGCGAGGGGCCGACGGTCGGCGTGTTGTAAAGGCCATTCCCGGCACAGTCGCGAGCGCGGTCAGCGCACCGGGCTGCAAGTTCGAGCCGCGCTGCACGCGCGCGGCCGAAGCCTGCGCGGCGGCACACCCGATCCTTGAGCCGGTGGGGCTTGACCATCAGGTCCGCTGCATTCGGTGGAGCGAGCCATGAGCAAGGCGCCATTGCTCGAACTTCGCGGTCTCACCAAGCATTTTGGCAAGGCGCCGAAGCTGGTGCATGCGGTCGAGGATGTCAGCTTCGCGGTTCGTCGCGGGGAGGTTCTCGGACTGGTAGGCGAATCCGGCTCGGGCAAGAGCACGATAGGTCGGCTTGCGCTACGCGCGCTTGACCCGACTGCAGGCTCCGTTCGCTTCGAGGGCGAGCCGATCGAACACCTGAGCCAGCGCGCGCTACGCCCGCTTCGACGGCGCATGCAGATGGTCTTTCAGGACCCCTATGCCAGCCTGAACCCGAGGCTGCGCGTCTCTTCGATCATCGGCGAAGCGCTCGATGCGCACGGCCTTGCGCCGGGCGCCGCACGTGCGCCCCGCATCGCTGCGCTACTGGAGATGGTCGGCCTTCAAGCGGAGCACGCGAGCCGTTTTCCGCATGAGTTTTCCGGCGGCCAGCGCCAGCGCATCGGCATTGCGAGGGCGCTCGCCGTCGAGCCCGACCTCATCGTTGCCGACGAGCCGGTCTCGGCCCTTGATGTTTCCGTTCAGGCGCAGATCGTCAATCTTCTGCAGGACCTGCGCCATCGCCTCGGTCTGGCGATACTTTTCATCAGTCACGATCTCGACGTGATAGAACTCGTCTGCGATCGGATCGTCGTGCTGTATCTAGGCCGGGTGATGGAGATCGGCACGGCGGAAGCCATCTGCCGAACGCCGCAACACCCCTATACGCAGGCGCTGCTGGCCGCCTCGCCGCGCCCCGATCCCGATCGGCCACGTGAACGCCGGCTGCTGCAGGGCGATATTCCCTCGCCGTTGACGCCGCCGTCTGGATGTGTCTTCCGGACGCGTTGCCCGCTGGCCTCGACGGAATGCAGCGCCTCCGTTCCGCCACTGCGTGACCTCGGCGGAAATCATCGCGTTGCCTGCATTCGCGATACTGCCCAGATCGACCGCCCAACGTATCCGCAACATGGCGAGAGGTAAAATGGCGACCTTTGAAGAGAGCCAGATCGAGAACGCCGAGCACCCGGAGCCGTCCGGTGCGGAAATGCGCGATCTCGATCTTCTAACGACCATCCGACTGACGATCCCGCGCCTGTCGAAATCGCACAAGCTGGTCGCCGAGATGGTGTTGGCGGACCCAGGCTGGGCGGTGAACAGCAGCGTCGATCATCTGGCGCGGCGCGCTGGCGTCGGCAAACCGACGATCATACGCTTCGCGCGATCGGTCGGCTGTGCAGGCCTCAAGGATTTCAAGCTCAAGCTGGCCGGCAGCCTCGCTCTCGGTGCCAACTACCTGCACCGCGCAGTGCGCCCAACGGATGATACCACTGATGTCATCAATAACGTGATCGGGAGTACGTTGTCGGCGATTGCGGATTGGCATCGCGCCGTGCAGCCGGACGCGTTAGCCAAAGCAGCGGAGATATTGAACCGTGCCAAGCGGGTCGATTGCTATGGTACCGGGCAGATGTCCAATTTCATGGCCAACGATTTGCAGGCGCGGTTCTTCCGGCTCGGCATGCACTCCCAAGTGTACAATGATGCCTATCTCCAGTTGATCGCCGCAGCGACCCTGACATCTGAAGATGTTGCTGTGCCGATCTCATTCACCGGACGGCTTCCTAACCAGCTCGAAACCGTGCGGGTCGCCAAGATGCAGGGGGCGAAGATCATCGCCATTACGCGCGCCGGTACGCCTTTGGCGCAGCTGGCCGATATCGTCCTCAACGTCGAGGTGCCGGCAGATGCCACCATGCCGGTCGGTACCGACGCTTGTATTATGCAGGTCATGGTGATCGAGCTAATCACAGTCCTGGTCGGCCGGTTGCGCGGCCCGGGGTGCGAGCGGCGGCTCGAGCGGATCCAGCGCCTGATGCAGACACGCGATCATGATATTGATGCAAGCGCAAATGTGTTCTGGGCTTGGCAGAGCGAAGCGCCGAACGGTTGACGCTCCGGCACTGTCAGAGGAAAATCGGCTGGCCGCTGGCGGGGAGGGCGGCTAGCCGGACCGGATGAGCAACGCCCGCATTTTCCGCTACTTCAAGACGAGCCCCGAGATCATCCGCCTCGCCGTGATGATGTATGTCCGCTACCCGCTGTCGCTGCGGAACGTCGAGGACCTGCTGCATGAGCGCGGCATCGACATTACGCATGAGACGGTGCGGTTCTGGTGGAACCGGTTCGAGACGATTTTTGCGGCCGAGGTCCGGCGCAGCCGGGTGGAGGCGATGCGGTCTTTCCGGCAACGACGCGGGCACCTCGACGAGGTTTTTGTGAAGATCAACGGCGTGAAGCATTATCTCTGGCGTGCCGTCGATCGTGAGGGTGAAGTGCTCGAGAGTTTCCTCACCAAGCGCCGCGACAAGAAAGCGGCGTTGAAGTTCCTCAGGAAATCGCTTCGTCTGCATGGCCCGACCGAGACAATCGTTACGGATCGGCTCGCTTCATACGGCGCCGCATTGAAAGCCCTGAATGCGATCAACAAGCGCGAGGTCGGCTGCGGGCTGAATAATCGTGTCGAGAATTCCCACCAACCGTTTCGACGACAAGAGCGGGCGATGCTCCGCCTCCGGCGGATGCGAAGTCTGCAGAAATTCGCCGCCATGCATGGCTCGATCGACAACGACATCTATCAGGAACGACACACCTCATCCAGACCGGCATTCAAGGAACGCCGCACGGCCGCTCTCAATGAACGGCGTAAAATTTGCGCCGCCTGATCTCCGCCGGGGGAGGGTGCTTTCCGAGACTTTTTTGGTTGGTCTGACAGCGCCGATCCATCCATCCTACGACGCCGCAGGGGGAGCAATTCCGGCAGGCGGGGCCGGGTCAATTCTAGCTGGCACATGTCTCGACTTGGAAATCCATCACGGATGGACAGCACTGTTCGAGCCACGAACATGGCGGCGCAGGGATGGGTCGCGGATATTACGGTCCTGCCCAACTGATTGCGGCGGGGCCGTTTCGGAAAGCCGATGCTGGGTGCGTGCAACTGCTGCAGCACGTTCGGAATCCAGCCGCGACTGCTTCAGACGTTTTTGCTGGTCGGGGGAGAGTTCCTGTCCGCCCGCCGGGAGGTGCGCCAGCACCAGCAGTGCACCACAAACCGCCAGAGCCTTCACGATAGGGATCATCGCAAACCTCATTCTCAAAACGCGACCGAACTGCCGACGGACATCAGGAGTCCCGTCGAACGCAGTCTTGGAACTGCCGTTCCGGGGATTACAATCGGGCCGGGGAATACAAAATCCGGCCTGGACGTCTCGTTCAACCAGAAGTGCTCGACGCGCGCATTCAAGGAAATGGCTTCGCTCCACTTGTAACGCGCACTCATGCCCAGGGAGAGCTTGGACTTTGCCGGAACGAACTGAACGTTCGTCGGATCGTAGCTGTTCCTGTCGCGAACAAAGATGCTGGCGCTCGCGCCTAGCGTCCATGTCGGCGACAGCGCCCACAGATGTTCGAGGCCGACACGGAACGTTCGGTTGTTTCGGTTTGCGGGCTCCCGAACAAGGCCCAGCGCCGGATCCAGGATATAGTTGCGATGCGAAAACCCGAGAGACGCGACCAGAGTCGTGCTGTGCGCCTCGTTCCAGGCGTAAGCCGCGCTTCCCAGAACGTTGAAGGAGTGTCCCGAACGGGATTCGAAAACACCATCGACGCTGCTCTTGCCGCTTGTGGTCAACAGAGCCGCAAGAGACAGGCTCCAGAGGCCGGTCTTGTGCGAAATCTGCGCGTTATAGGTTGTGGAATTGGCCGGGTTCATCCGCGAAAGCGGGACGCCCGGAGGCCCCAAGACAGAATCGCGCTTGTAGGGCTGCATGAAGGTATGTCCCACGCTGAAGGTGACGGCGGTTGCAGCAGTGAAGGAATAGCTGACGCCGATCGTGGGCCCTAAGGCGAGGCCGGCCCCGTAATTGGCGACCTCCACCAGATCGGGGTCCATTCGGGTGAACGACTGCCTGCCCTTCAGGTTTGCGCGGCCTGTCGGCGCGTTTACGGCCAGCGAGACGAAAGGCTGGAAATTCTCCCACCCCGTATAAGTGATCGTTGGGGTAATGGAAGTGTCCGTCAGGGTCGAAACCGTGCCGCTCAGGCCGCCGCCGGAACGCTGCTGGCCAAACGCCCAGCCGGAACGCACGAGAAGCTCCAGCTTGGTTTCCGGCGTCGGTGTCCAGCCGAAGTTGAGGGAGACGGGAATGTAGACCTGGCTACCACGTCCAGGTGTGCCTGCCGCAAATGCCGCCGGGTATCCGCGGGTCGCGCGCCAGGAGAGGACCCGGACTTCCTGCTCCAGTTGCAGCGACCAGTTGCGCAATCCGGGTGCCTTGTCCGACGGCTCGGGGTCAGCCGCCAGGCTCGGAGCTGCGAGCGAAAGCAGCAAGAAAAGCGACGAGGAAAGGCGCATAGGATCAACCCGATACGATTGGCGTTTTGAATTGCTCCTAGAGCTATTCATGGTCTTGGAGAATGTTTCAAGATCGGATTCCCCGCGCCGGCCACGGGGTTGTTTCAATCGGCAAATTCGCAACACTCTACCGGCCGGCCGGGACGGCAGTCGCTGCCCACCGGCCGGCCAGAGAGCTTTGCACTCTTCAGCGCCTGCGGAAGTTGCCGGCGCCACCGGCAACGATGCCGGCGCCGTCGTTGGCGATCAGGCGCCCGCCACGATTGGACTGGATAAGCTGCGGGTTGGAGCGAACCGCAGCGCCCGGCGCGATGCGGGCCGTCGGAGCCGGCTGCGGCCGGATTGCGGACCTGATGCTCTTGGGCGGGGTCTTGGGCGCGACATACCGGACGCGGGCCTGAGCCTCCGCAGACTGCGGCACCAGCGCCGCAGCCGCAAGGGCGCAAACCGAGAGAATGGCAAGTGACTTGAACATATCATCTTCTCCGTTGGGGAAATAACGGCGGAGACCTTATACTGCTCACAGAGCAAGTCAAGCAGAAGTCGATGACATGGACAGGCCACAGCCTTTCCGTCTCCCCCTTTTGCGCGCCCGAAAGAGCAGGACTAAAGTGGGCACGCTGAGAATCGATCAGGGTGCAAATTTGCCTAATTCGGGAAACATTCGAACGGCGCCTCTGGCGAGCTTGCTCGAACAGGTCGCCCGTGCGCTGCATTCGGCTGGTCATTCCCAGGGTCTATTTCCGGCGCAGTGGGTTGCCTTGCGATATTTCTCCACCGTCGAGCCCCGGCGGGCCACCGCCATACAACTGGCGCGCTTTCAGGGAATCGCATTCGGACCGGTCTCCAGAACGGTCCGGACGCTGATCGAGAAGGAACTGCTCATCAAGGCAGGTTCGGCCGGCAAGGGGCGCGGTGAAGTCATCGCGATTACCCCGGCAGGCCGGGTCATGCTGGAGAAGGATCCGCTCAAGACGGTGCAGGACGCGCTGGAGACCCTGTCTCTGCAGGAGCGCGAAATTCTGGCGCAAACCCTCCAGAACGTCATTTACGCTGTTCAGGGTGGCAGCCGGGACCCGCTCTCTTCCGGCTAGGCCTTTCAGCCGCCGCCGGGCTGCTGACCTCGTCGATGGCCAGGACCAGCGCATCTTCCTCGAACGGCTTGATGAACACCTTTTCCGCCCCCCACACCTGAGCGAGCGAAACGGCGGCCTCGAGCGACAATTTGGGGCCGCCGCCGGTAATAGCGAAGACGCGGATTGCCGGGTAGGATTGCCGGATCAATTGAATCAGCTGAATTCCGTTGACACCCGGCATCCAGATGTCGGCGATCACAATGTCCGGGGCCTGCAGCTGGATCATTTCCATGGCCTCGCTCGCTCCAGCGGCGAGCCTGACGTCATGGCCCGCGCCGATGAGGGCGGAGTGGAGGGAAATCCGAACCGCTTCGATGTCGTCCACAACCAGTACGGTCTTTCCCATGCTCCCCCCCTATTTTTCGGCATTCTCGATAACCGGAAACCGGATATCTATCGTTGTGCCCTGGCCGGGCTCCGACTCAATGGAAATTTCGCCTTGATGTTCCCGGACAATGGCAGCGACAATCGAAAGGCCGAGGCCGGTCCGGTGTTCGCTTGAATTGCTGGAGAAGAACGGCTCGAAAATTCGCGCTTTCGTCGCGGCATCCATACCGATTCCGTTGTCTGCGACCTGCAACCGATTGCAAGAGCGGCCATCGGTCATCCGGCCATCGGTGAGGGATACATGGACCTCGCCGCTGCCGCTGATGGCATAGATCGAGTTCGAAACGAGATTCGCGAGAACCTGGAACGCATCCTTGCTCGCAATGATGGCAGGCTTGGTAATTGAAATCTCGAGCTTGAGATCAACGCCTTCCGGCATGACAGGCTTGAGCGCCTCGAACGCGCGTCCGACCCCTTCGACCAGACTTGCCATGTCCTGCTGCTGGTTAGCAGGTCGCACGCTCCTGAGAAGGGAAGCGACGATCTCGGCGGCGCGCTGCCCGGCGTCTGTTACCGTGTCGAGCCAGCGCCGACTTTGCTCATGGCCAGGCAAGGTGGATGCCGCCCGCCGCGTCAGGCTGATGATCGGATGCAGAAGATTGTTGATTTCATGCGCAACGACACCGGCCAATTGCCCGACCGCTGCCAAGTGCTGCTGGTGAGCTTCCCGCTCCACCCGCGCCAGCTCAATGCTTACGTCGCTGATAATGCCCCGAAACCCCTCGAACTTTCCGTCGCTGGCGGAATAAGGGCGCCCGCGCATTTCGAACGTCCGTTCTCCCCCGGGGGCGCGGAAACGAAAGACAAACGGCTCACGCGCCGCTAGGGCGGTGGCCAGCGCTCCGTTGGCAGTTTCGGTGCCGAGGTCCATCGGCTTACCGGCAACGAGACCGAGCGCGCCGGCATCGCTACCTGTCAGATAGCCGACCAAGCCGTCCTGCCCGGTCTCCCAGAAACTGTTTGAGGCACTCAGGGCAATGTCGTGCATCCGGCGTCGCCTCAATTCCTCGCTGCGACGCCTCGACCGCTCCTTGAGATAGATCTCGATTCCAGCCACGATTCCCGCCAACAGAAAGCCGAAGCACATCCAGAAGTGGGTCTGCGTCAGCGTGACCGGATGCAGGCCGATTGACGGCACGGCATCGTGAAGCAATCGCACAAGACTGAAATAGGAAATCGGCGCCCAACACAGATAGAAGATAGCCACCCGCTGCGGCCTTTTCATGAGGACCGCCAATGCCGCCGCCTGCGCCAGCACAAACGAAATCACGCCGAAGCTGGCCGTGTGGACGCGAAGGGAAGTCTGACCATTGAGGGTGATATCGAAACCAATATAGACCGCCACGCCGACCAATGCCCAAGCCGCAGCGCGCAATACCTTCGAAAACACTGGAAAATAGTCGCGAACACCGAGGAAGCTGTCGGCGTAAAAAATTCGGAACGCGAAGATAATGATCGTCGCCGTCAGGGATGCGGTACGCGCCAGGATCAGAGAACCCGGCAGCAGATGCGTTTCCAGGAAAGCCATGTGGGAAGCCAGATAGGTGACGTAGCTGCCAGCTAGCCCCGAAAGCAGGAGTGCGTTGGTATCGCGGGCTGCAAGGCCGGCAGCAAACAGATAGAGCGCTAAGGTGCCCAGAAGGCCGATCGCGATGCCGTAATTGAGGCTTTCGTTGCTATACTTATAGAGGAACTGCGAAGCGCTTTGAATATATAGCATTGCTCGCATGGAGGATGCCGTCTCGATCTTGAGATAGGCCGTTGTTCCTCCATCGCGCTTCAGATCAACCAAGAACGCCGGATATCGAAACGCGGCCCCTTGAGGAGACTCGGCACTTTTTTCGGCATTCCAGACCCGCGCGAGCCAAGTCTGACCGACCTGCTGATAAAGAGTTGCCCGTCGTATGCGGAGTTCTTCGAACGTCAATGTCGATTGCCCGGCATTTCCCGGAGAAGACTCGGGAAGCCGGAACCGCAGCCAGAGAACAGCGTGTGGGGTTGGGCGG
>Ga0209570_1000406_pt1 | contig 55280 bp, 49 predicted proteins | sample EBPBio172007_DNA_FD_185861 | JGI IMG/M metagenome (GOLD analysis project Ga0209570, IMG submission 185861) | Wastewater treatment Type I Accumulibacter community from EBPR Bioreactor in Madison, WI, USA - Reactor 1_9/17/2007_ DNA (SPAdes)... | ecosystem: Engineered > Bioreactor > EBPR >... | reverse complement strand
AGCCTGACCGCAGGACCGGTCAGGCCTGCGATATCGGGGGTCTCCGTCCTGCCCGGTCCTGCTCCGACAACTCCAAACGACAGTTCTACTTTGCAGAGCAGACGACGAATAAACTTGGTGACAACAATATCTGATCAAGCCAATCGCCTTCCCGTCACCCTGATCTTGCTCCGCCATGTCCCTGCACAGTCTTTGGAATCACTGCGACGGCGTTCCGCGGTTGCCCCGGCTCAGCAACCGGAACGTCGCCGCGCTATCCCTGATCTGCGGACTTCAGGTACCTACGGGACGACTGATCTTGCGGATCGGATCGTTGAGCAGCCTCAACCCGTTCAGAACGACAAGCACGGTACCTCCTTCATGGCCAAGCACCGCCAGCGGCAGCGGCAGTTCGAAGAAGGCAGCACATGTAACGAGGAAAAGCATGGCCCCGATGGCGAACACGAGGTTCTGGCGAACGATTGCGGCGGTGCGCTTGGCAAGGCGGTGTGCGGCCGCGAACCGCTCCATGTCTTCCGACAGCAAGGCCACATCGGCCGCCTGGAGAGCGACATCCGAACCAGCTGCACCCATGGCGATGCCGACATCGGCGCGGGCCAATGCCGCGGCGTCGTTCACGCCATCGCCCACGAAAGCTATCTTGTTTTGCCTGGCTATCTCGCCAACGAGGCGGACCTTGTCCTCCGGCAGAAGTTCGGCATGGATTTCCTGCGGTTTCAGGCCCAATTCCTTGCCGATGCGCAGGGCAACCGAGCGCCGGTCTCCGGTCATCATGGCGATGGTCCTGACACCGCTTTCGCGCAATGCGGCAAGCGCGTCGGCCGACGTTTCACGCAATTTATCGGCCACGCTGACGGCACCGAGGACATGCTTTTCACGGCCAAGATAGACGACGGTCTCGGCGCTGTCCTGCAAAGCCCTAAACCGGTCATGATCAATCGACGCTTCCATCGCCTGCACCATGCGCCGATTGCCGGCCCAGACCAGACCATCGCCATCCTGACCGATGATGCCGGCACTCGGGATCGTCATCACATCATGCACCTCATGCAGCGCAAGCCCACGCCGAACAGCCTCGCGCCGCAGCGCATCGGCGATGTGATGCTCGGAATGGGCTTCGAGGCTGATGAGCGTTGTCAGAAATTCCGTCTCGTTCCCATCCAGGACGGCGATTCCGGTCACTTCGGCGCGGCCGGTCGTCAATGTCCCGGTCTTGTCGAAGGCGAAAATGTCGACGGCGGCCAGAGTCTCCAGTGCGGCACCGCCTTTGAACAGCACACCCCCACGTGCGGCGGCCGAAAGCGCCGACAGAATGGCGGCAGGCACCGAAATCACGATGGCGCAAGGACTTGCCGCAACAAGCAGCGTCGCCGCGCGGTAAAGCGCGGTCTCCCAGTCCCCTCCCAACCCGTAGAAGATGCCGAGCGCGATGACGGCCCCCGCAAGCACGGCAATCGTATAACGCTGGCCGAACCATGAACTGAACCGCTCTGACGGAGCCTTGGAAGCCTGGGCTTCCGTCACCAGCGCGATCATCCGCGCTACGGTGCTGTGTTCGAGCGATTTCGTCACCCGCACCTCAAGCACGCCGTTGAGATTGACTGTTGCCTCGAAGACCTTGCCGCCGGGCTCCTTGCCGACGGGCATGGATTCGCCGGTGATGGTGGATTCATCCAGCGCGCCACGGCCACCCAGGATGGTACCATCCGCAGGAACCCGCACACCAGGGCGAAGCACAATGATGTCACCCACCCCAAGCGCGGTCGCTGGAACCTCCTCAATCGTGCCGTCGACGGATTTGCGGAACGCGGTTTCCGGACGCAGGGCCATCAGCGCCTCGATGGCCCGCTGCGCCCGCCCCATGGCGCGCTCCTCCAGGGTTGTCGACAGGCTGAACAGCGCAAGCAGGACCGCGCCCTCGATGGCAGCCCCAACAGCGGCGGCGGCAATCGCCGCAACGATCATCAACAGGTCGATGTCAAGAATACGCGCGTTCCACAGCGCCTTCAGGGCCCGCCAGCCGGCCGGAATGCCGCCCGCGAGATAGGCAAGTGCTATCCCGAAACCGATGACGCCCGCGTTTCCATCCAGAAACCAACTGTCGACAAGGGCAATGGTCAGGCCCAGGACAGTTGCGGAGGTAAGGATAACGGAATTGTCGAACGAAAATCGCGGCATGTGACCCGACACGATTTGGCAAGCAGAATGGCCGATGCGTGACCGAAGAAACCAAGACATGAAATGCGGAAAATTGGCGCACCCGACAGGATTCGAACCTGTGACCTCTGCCTTCGGAGGGCAGCACTCTATCCAGCTGAGCTACGGGTGCCTGCGCGCGTCTATATCGGCTTGGGGTGCGGGCCGCAACGGCAAAACAGCCATGCGCCGGGGTCTGGTGCCGCGCTACGCCTGCGTATGGTGCGCCATCCGATGCGGTATGGTCATCCGAAGAGATCGTGACACAGCTCCAGCGCCGAGACCAGAGCATCCACCTCTTCCAAGGTATTGTAGAGGCCGAATGAAGCCCGGCAAGTCGCCGTAACACCCATGTGCGCCATCAGAGGCATGGCGCAATGCGTCCCCGCCCGGACGGCAACACCCCGCTTGTCAAGAACGGTCGAAATGTCATGCGCATGCGCGGAACCTTGCAGGGTGAACGAGAAGATTGCCCCCTTCCCTGCCGAATTCCCCTGCACATTCAACCAGTTCAGTCCTGACAGCCGATCCCGCGCATAATCCCGGATCTGGCGCTCATGCACCGCGACATTCTCCATGCCCAAGGTCATCAGATAGTCAAGTGCGACACCCAGCCCGATCTGCTGCACGATGCCGGGCGTGCCGGCTTCGAACCGCATCGGCGGATCGGCATAGCTGACGGTCTCTTTCGTGACCTCGCGGATCATATCGCCGCCGCCCAGGAAGGGCTGCATCTCCTCCATCCTCTCATGCCGAATGAAGATCGCCCCCGAACCACTTGGCCCATATAGTTTATGCCCGGTGATGGCATAGAAATCACAGCCGATGGCCTGCACGTCGACAGGCAGATGGACCGCCGCTTGCGACCCGTCCACCAGCACCGGCACCCCCTGCCCGCGCGCTGCCTTGCAGATCGCCGCCACGTCGACGACGGTCCCGAGAACATTCGACATCTGGGTGATCGCCACCAGTTTCGTGCGCGGGCCGATCGCCTCGATCACCCTTTCAGGGTCAAGATCGCCGTTGGCATCGCAATCCACCCATTTCAGCACGATTCCCAGCCGTTCGCGCAGGAAATGCCAGGGCACGATATTGGCGTGATGCTCCATGACCGAAAGAAGGATTTCATCCCCCGGCTGCATCCGGGGGGCGGCCCAGGCATAAGAGACAAGGTTGATTGCCTCGGTCGTGCCGGTGGTAAAGACGATCTCGTCCTCGGAGGCTGCGTTCAGGAAGCGTCTCAGCTTGCCACGAACCGCCTCATACTTCTCGGTCGCCAGGTTCGAAAGAAAATGCAAGCCACGGTGAACATTGGCATATTCCAGTGAATAGGCCTGCGTCATCGCGTCGATCACCACCTTCGGTTTTTGCGCACTGGCACCATTGTCCAGATAGACCAGCGGTTTGCCGTTGACCTGCCGTGACAGGATCGGAAAATCGGCACGGATGGCGGCCACATCATACATTGACGAAAGTCTCCGGCCCAAGAAGGGCGACAAGCAGGAAGCTCAGCACGAAAGACAGGCCGATGGCCGAAACCACAATGCCAAGAAACACCTTGAAGGGGTTGGAAAACCCATGAACTTCGGCCACGAACATGCTGAGAAGCCAGGGAAAGACGACAACGTTGACCAACCCGGCCAGTGTGGCCAGCGGCGGCAAAACCAGCATTGCCAGCAGCTGCCCGGCTTGCAAGATCACCAGAAAGACCTGCAACCAGGTCACGGCCAGCACCGCATCCCCGAACTGCCCGGAGCCCCCCCAGGCCCGGCCCAGCACATGCACCATGCCGACCGTAACACCCATGCCGGCCCCCTGAATCGCCAGGGTGCGGAAGGGTGAGCCCATGAAGAAATCGAACACGGGATTTGTGGCATCCGGGATCAAGGCTGCCGACAATTGTGCCAGAAGCGCCGAGACCACGGCCATCAGCGCCAGCGCGATCATGCTGGTCCCGACCGGAAGATCCAGCCGCAAGACCTGACGCAACCCGGCGCGCGGATTGTTCAGGGTGAACTGCGCCAAGGCAAGAATATCGCGCAATTGTAAGCTCATGACCGCTCTACCTCATGCAGCATGACAAGCCAGATCACCAGGAAGGCCACCCCGATCACGGCCCGCGTGATCGCCAGCTGCATGCCGCCGCCTATCATCGCCTCGACCAGACCCAGAAGCAGCATCAACGGCCCCGTGACGGCCAGCGCCCAGAACAGCGCCAGCCGCGCGCCATACCAGTTCCCCTGCCCGCCGAAGGTGCGCGCCAGCAGGCGGCTCAGCGCCGCCAGCCCATACCAGAACGGGATCGTTGCCAGCAATGCCAACGCGCGGGCCAGCATCCGGGGCAGGACAGAAGGATCCTGCGCCAGAAAGGTTTCGCGCGCGGCAACCGGCCAATAGCCGACGAAGGCAAGGATCAGGAAGACCACCAGCAGCGAAAAGGCAAAGGGCTCGGAGACCCCGCGCGCCAGATGGCTGCGGATCGACGCGCGGGGCGCGCGCCAGGCCCGGAGCATGTCGGTACTGGCAGCCATCTCAATGCTCGTGCCGGTGCAGCCAGTTTTCCAGCCGCTGGCGAATCTCTTCCGCGATCGCTTCATTGTCGATCTCGGCAATCGCCTCGGCCAGGAAAGCCAGCACCATCAGCGACTGTGCCACCCGCTTGGGAACGCCGCGCGACTGCAGATAGAACAGCGCCGTCTCATCGATTGCCCCCGAGGTCGAGCCATGACTGCATTTGACATCATCGGCGTAGATTTCCAGCTCGGGCTTGGCAAGGAACTGGCTGTCGTCGTCCAGCAGCAGAGATTGGGAAATCTGATATCCGTCTGTCTTTTGCGCGATACTCTTCACAAGGATCTTGCCCTGGAACACCCCGGTAGCCCCGTTCTTCAGAACCTTCTTGAACACCTGGCGGCTTTCGCAGCGTTCGGCCGCATGGGTGATGAAAACCGTGTCGTCATGCAGGAAATCGCCATCCCCCACCGCCGCACCGGCGACATGGGCCACGGCGTCGGGGCCGGTCAGCTCGATCACGCATTCGTTGCGGGTCAGGCGGCCATTCGCCGTCAGGGTAAAGGACTTGAACAGGGATTTCGTACCAAGCCGCGCAAAGACATGGGTGACGGCCCGGCGTTCGGGATCACGCCCCTGCCCCCGGATGTGGTGGAACCGCGCCGTGTCGGCAACCTCCACCTCGATCACCTTTGTCAGGCGCGCGGCGGCGGGGCCGTTTTCCAGCAGGGTCAGTTCTGCCCCTGGCTCCAGCTTGATGCAATGATGAAGGATTGCGTCGGAACTGTCTGATTCATGGCGATAAATCATGGATATCGGCTTCTTGGCCTTTCCCGTCACCCGGATCAGGACACCATCCGTCGCAAAGGCCGTTCCCAACGTGGCCAGCGGTCGCTGAACCGGCACCTGCCCCCGCGCCTCCAGCACGCCGTAAAGCCCCTGGGCCCAGTGGCTCTCACGCCCTCCGGCTTCGGTCAACCGTTCGATCTCGACCCCTGCCAGCCGGGGATCATCAGAGGCGCGCGGGTCGAACACCCCGTCAACGAAGACCAGCCGCACCCGGTCCATATGGTCGAAAAGCTGCGGCTCTTCGCCCGGATCGAACAAGGCAGCCGGGGCCGCCTTGGCCGCCGTCAGGCTGGCCGGATCGGTATAGCGCCAGTATTCATCGCGTCGCGCCGGCAGGCCCATGGCCGTCAACCGGGCAAGCGCCGCCTTGCGGGCCTGGCCAAGCCAGCCCTTCTCGGCAAAGGACAATCCGGCGATCCGGGTCGCAAGGGCATCCTGTTTGGCCTGAACCACCCCCATCACTTCCCCCCCCGTCACTTCACTTCGGCCAGAATATCGGCATAGCCGTTGTGTTCGACCTCAAGCGCCAGTTCCGGCCCGCCGGACTTCACGATGCGCCCTGCGGCCATGATATGCACGACATCAGGTTTGATATGGTCCAGAAGCCGTTGATAATGTGTAATAACCAGGAATGCCCGCCCTTCGTCGCGCAGCGCGTTGACCCCGTCCGAGACCAGTTTCATCGCATCGACATCCAGGCCGGAATCGGTTTCGTCCAGGATGCACATCTTGGGATGCAGCATCGCCATCTGAAGGATCTCGTTGCGCTTTTTCTCGCCCCCCGAGAAGCCCACGTTGACCGGACGCTTCAGCATCTCGGCGTCGATCTTCAGCCGCTTTGCCTGTTCGCGCACCAGTTTGAGGAAATCCCCCGCGCTGACCTCCTCTTCGCCGCGCGCCTTGCGCTGCGCATTCACGGCCGTGCGCAGAAAGGTCATGTTGCCGACGCCGGGAATTTCGACCGGATACTGGAAGGCGAGGAACAGCCCCGCAGCCGCGCGCTCCTCCGGCTCCATGTCCAGAAGGTTTTGCCCGTCAAGGCTCGCCTCGCCTTCCGTCACCTCATAGCCGTCGCGCCCCGACAGCACATAGGACAAGGTGGACTTGCCTGAGCCATTCGGCCCCATGATCGCATGCACCTCCCCCGCCTTCACCGACAGGTCGACGCCACGGAGGATGATCTTGTCCTCTTCCTCAAGTTTGACGTGCAGATTATTGATTTCCAGCATGATTTCCTCGTCAGTCAGACCGGTTGCAACAGCGCCTTGACATAGGCGCGAAACCGGTCGGGGGTCAGGGATCGGGGCGTCAGATCGAACCGCGCCATGCGGCCGATCATCTCGGCTGGCATCGCCAGCGTCTCGGTCTTGTGATAGGCTGCGCGGGGCGCGTAATCGTCGAAGAACAGCGTGACCGGGCGCTGGATGCGATAGGCCACGGTCAGAAAGCAGCCCAGCCGGAACCGCCCGTCCACCAGCACGACATCGGGATGACGGAAGCCGGGCATGTCCCAGACCTTCAGCGCATAATCGGGCCAGTTGCGAATGGCTGTTTCATCCGCCGGATGTCCCCAGTCGCGCGTGGGGCCGATGTCCACATGCAGCACATGGGCCTGGCCCTTGCAGGGGTTTGCCTTGAACCAGCCTTGCATCATCGCCGCCCATCCGGCATCGGATTCAACCGACCAGACCTCGGCCCCGGCTTCGGCGGCCATGATGGTGGACCCGCCGCTGCCATATTCCAGAACGGTGTCTGCCGCCGAACAGGCCCGGCGCAAGGCGGCGGCCTCGGCTTCGGGCAGGGTCAGATCCGGGCGTATGCTGTGGGTCGTGTCAGCCATGCGCCGTCTCCATACGCCCAGGAATGGCGGCAGCATGGGTCGGGATACGGGGAAGCAGGGTCCGGGTTTGTTGCCCGATACGCGGACGCAGCGTCAGAAGCGGATGCTGATGCCGCGCCAGTTCATCGAACCCGGCTCGGTCATCGCCATGACCCGGCCCACCCAGTTCGGTGAATAGATCTGGTCGAACACGTCCGGCCGGGCGTGAACCAGATTGTGAAGAAACAACATCCCCGCGACGACGCCAAGCGCCTTGGCCAGCAGCAGCCCTCGGTCGCGCAACCCGATCAGATGCGTGATCACCACGGTCATCGCAAAGGCCAGCCCGCCCATCTGAAGCATTTGCATATCGGTCATTACCTTGATGTCCGGCAATCCGTTGAACGTCAGATCGACATACCGCTCCAGCCCGTGACAGAGAAAGCCCACCAGCATCGCCATGGGAAAGCTCAACGCATGGCCCAGGTTCAAGGCGGCCAGACCCTGCCCGCCCCGGCGACGGTTCGGGGGCGTATAGGAAAAGGCCGTTTCCATTCCGACATAGACCGTCGATTTCGTGAAGCCCTGCCCCGCCTTGATACGGGCAATACGCGCCTGGAATTCGGCCTGATGTGCAGTCATGACAGCCTGCCCCCTGATGATGCCTCAGGGTTGCATCATAGGGCTTTGCATGGCACCAATATGGTGAATTGGGGCCATTTGAAGGAAGTTTGCGGCCAATGCTGCGCATCCGTCAGCCCACGGAACCTTCCAGGCTGATCGCCACCAGGCTTTGCGCCTCCATGGCGAATTCCATCGGCAGGGCTTGCAGAACTTCCTTGCAAAAGCCGTTCACCACCAGCGCCACGGCCTCTTCCTCGTCCATGCCGCGGCTGCGGCAGTAGAACAGCTGGTCGTCATCCACCTTCGACGTGGTCGCCTCATGCTCGACGCGGGATGAGTTGTTGCGCACCTCGATATACGGCACCGTATGGGCCCCGCATCTGTCGCCGATCAGAAGGCTGTCGCATTGCGTATAGTTGCGGCTGTCCTTGGCCTTCGGATGCATCGACACCAGGCCGCGATAGGTGTTCTGCGCCCTGCCCGCGCTGATCCCCTTCGACACGATCCGGCTTTTCGTCCGCTTGCCCAGATGCACCATCTTGGTGCCGGTGTCAGCCTGTTGCGCGTTGTTGGCGATGGCGATCGAATAGAATTCGCCCTGCGAGTCATCCCCGCGCAGGATGCAGGACGGATATTTCCAGGTGATCGCCGACCCGGTTTCCACCTGGGTCCACATCACCTTGGCCCGGTCGCCGCGGCAATCGGCGCGCTTGGTCACGAAGTTGTAGATGCCGCCCCGGCCCTCTTCATCGCCCGGATACCAGTTCTGCACCGTCGAATATTTCACCTCGGCATCCTCGAGGATGACGATTTCCACCACTGCGGCATGCAGCTGGTGCGTGTCGCGCTTCGGCGCGGTGCAGCCTTCAAGATAAGACACATAGCCGCCCTTGTCGCAGATGATCAGCGTGCGCTCGAACTGCCCGGTATTCTCGGCATTGATGCGGAAATAGGTCGACAGTTCCATCGGGCAACGGGTTCCCGGCGGGATATAGACGAAAGAGCCGTCTGAAAACACTGCGGAATTCAGCGTGGCAAAGAAATTGTCGGATTGCGGCACCACGCTGCCCAGATATTTCTGCACAAGATCAGGATGGTCGCGGACCGCTTCAGAGATCGGGCAGAAGATCACGCCCGCCTTGGCCAGTTCGGCCTTGAAGGTCGTCCCGACCGAGACGGAATCGAACACCGCATCCACCGCGACGCGACGCTCCCCCTCCGGCACCTCTACTCCCGCAAGAATGGCCTGCTCTTTTAAAGGGATACCCAGTTTTTCGTAAGTGGCCAGAAGCTTGGGATCAACTTCATCCAGAGATTTAGGTTTGACCGCCATGCTCTTGGGTTTGGCGTAATAATACTGGTCCTGATAGTCGATGTCGGGATAGTGCAGCATGGCCCAACGCGGCTCTTCCATCTTCACCCAGCGCCGATAGGCGGCCAGACGCCAGTCCAGCATCCATTCCGGCTCCTGGTTCTTCTGGCTGATCAGGCGCACGATGTCTTCGGACAGGCCCTTCGGCGCATATTCCGTCTCGATGCTGGTTTCCCAGCCGTATTTGTATTTACCGGCCATGGCCTGAACGGTCTCGATGGTCTCGCGGTCCACGCCCTCGCGGACATCCTGTGCAACCTCGGTGTTCATCCTCGTCCTCCTGCCATCACGCCGCCCGCGACCGGGCCCGCCCATAGGCCTTGGTCCACGCCTCCGCGAACCGCAGCACGTCTTCCTCCGTCACGCCCGGCCCGATCGAGACGCGGATGGCCTGCGCGGCCTGCCCGTCGTCGAACCCCATCGCCCGAAGCACCTTCGAGGCCCTGACCTTGCCGCTGGAACAGGCCGACCCCGCGGAGATCGCGAAACCGGCAAGGTCCATAGCCATGACCTGCGTTTCCCCCCGCCAGCCGGGGGCAATCAGACACAACGTGTTGGGAAGCCGTTCGCTGCCTTTCCCGACTGAAATAATCTGCTTCGCGCCCGCCGACAATGCTGATTCTAGAATATTTCTAATCTGGGCCACTTCTTCCCAGACACCATTGGCCAGATCGCGCACCGTTGCCTCGGCCGCCGCACCGAATCCGGCGAGACCGATCAGGTTCTCTGTTCCTGCACGACGCCCCATCTCTTGCCCGCCGCCGCGCAATTGTGATTTCACATCAACCCCTTGCCGTATCACCAGCGCACCCGCGCCCTTGGGTCCGCCCAGCTTGTGCGCCGAGACAAGCCCCATCTCGCAGCCCTGCCAGTTGAAGGCCAGCGGCAGTTTGCCGAAGCCTTGCGTCAGGTCCGACACCGCCAGACCCGGCGGCAGGACCTGCACCACCCCGGTTTCGGAATTGGCCAGTTGCAGTGCCATACGCCCCGGTATGGCGGCCCCGACCGCTCCCGTATGGTCCACCGGCAGCACCGGATCGCACCAGGCCGCCACGGCCTCATGCTCCACGGCGGCACAGAGCAGCCCACGACCGGCACAGGCCAAAGCTGCCGCCTCCGTCGCCCCCGAGGTGAAGACGATATCCGCCCCTTCGGCCCCCAACGCCGCCGCCACCTGTGCCCGCGCTTTCTCGATCACCGCCCTGGCCGCCCGGCCCTCGGCATGAACCGAAGAAGGATTGCCGACGACATCCATCGCCGCCAGCATCGCCGCACGCGCCTCGGGGCGCAGCGGAGTCGTCGCGTTCCAATCAAGATAGAGGCGCCCCATCCGGCTTTCCCTTCAACAAATATCCTCGGGGGGTCCGGGGGGCGAAGCGCCCCCGATTTCGTGCCTGGCGCTCAGTCCTCGTCCACCACGCGGAACAGCGACGGCACCGCCGGACAGGGGGTCAGGTCGTTCTTCACCACATCCGACAGCCGCACCTGATGCAGGAAGACATAGACATTGGCCGACAGTCCCTCCCACAGCCGGTTGGTCAGGCTCTGCGCGCGCGACCCCGACACCCCGCCCGTGGCCCCTGCCCCGGAATGCATGGCATCCACCGTCTCCTCGACCGCTTCCATCACCTCGGACACCCGGATGCTGTCGGGGCTGCGCGCCAGCTTGTAGCCGCCGCCCGGCCCGCGCACCGCCTCGACCAGCCCGGCCCGGCGCAGCTTCACGAACAGCTGTTCCAGATAGGGCAGCGAAATGTCCTGCCGTTTCGAGATTGCCGCCAGCGAGACCAGATCATCGCCCCCCGATTTCGCCTCGGCCAGCGCCAGATCGGCCAGCGCAACCATGGCATAGCGCCCCTTCGTCGACAGCTTCATCACTTCCCCCTGCGCAAGCGTATGGACGCAAACAGATTGACGCCGGACCCGGCGGCCATTACCTCAAACCGCAGCCCCAGATCCGTCACATCGGATCTGGAACCATTCTAATTTGACCGGGCAATACCGTCAAGAATCGCCCGGACCCGCTGGAACATACAGGCGAGACCCATGCCCGAAGTCATCTTTGCCGGCCCCGATGGCCGTCTTGAAGGCCGCTACCATCCGCAAAAGGACCGTGACGCGCCCATTGCCATCGTATTGCATCCCCATCCCGCCTATGGCGGCACGATGAACAACAAGGTGGTGTATAACCTGCATTACGCCTTCTACAACCTCGGGTTCACCGTGTTGCGGTTCAACTTCCGCGGTGTCGGCCGCAGCCAGGGCGAATACGATCAGGGCATTGGCGAGCTGTCCGATGCCGCCTCGGCGCTGGACTACCTGCAGAACATGAACCAGAACGCCAAGCATTGCTGGGTGGCGGGCTTTTCCTTCGGGGCCTGGATCGGGATGCAGCTTCTGATGCGCCGCCCCGAGATCACCGGTTTCATCTCGGTCTCGCCCCCGGCGAACATCTATGATTTCAGCTTTCTGGCCCCCTGCCCGTCGTCGGGCCTGATCATCAACGGCACCGCCGACAAGGTGGCCCCGCCCAAGGACACCCGCACCCTTGTCGGCAAGCTGCATGAGCAGAAGGGCATCACCATAACCCATACCGAAGTCGAGGGCGCGGACCATTTCTTCAAGGATGAAGAGGCGCATATGCAGCCGATGATCCAGACCGTCAGCGACTACGTCCGCCGCCGTATGGGCGAAGGAACCCGCTGATGTCCTTCATCCAGGATCTTGCCGACAAGCTGGCCCAGGACGTCCTCGACAGCCAGGCCGAACTGGCTGACGATGCCTTTTACGAACAGGTCAGCCGGGTTCTGGGCGCGGCCTCTCCCACTCTGCAAGAGGCCTACATGACCTCGATCCGCATCCGTCTGGCCGAACGGCGCGGCCGCGACTTCCTGACCAGGGCGATCAAGGCAAAACGCGAAGGCGGCAAGGCCCCCGACGCGCCGCGTGATCTGAGCGCGGGCCACTGACCGGCATGAATTCGGATCGGCTTGATCGGCAGTTCGCCTTTCTGAACGAGGCCGACAAGCTGCGCCACGTCCTGCGGGCCAGCACGCTGGGCGATGGGTCGCGGTTTGAAAACTCGGGCGAACACAGCTGGCACATCGCGCTTTACGCCATGGTTCTGGCCGATCAGGCCCCGGCGGGCGTGTCGATCGACCGGGTAATCCGCATGCTCTTGATCCACGACCTTGTGGAAATTGACGTGGGCGACGTGCCGATCCATGCCCATGGCGGCACCGCCCATGCCAGCGCCGAGACCGTTGCGGCCGAGCAGCGCGCGGCCGACCGCATCTTCGGCCTGCTGCCCGCCGATCAGGCCCGTGATTTCCGCGCGCTTTGGGATGAGTTCGAAGCGGCCGAAACCCCCGATGCCGTCTTTGCCAAAAGCCTGGACCGGGTGCAGCCGGTGATGCAGAACCTGATGTCGGGCGGCGGCAGTTGGAAGACCTATGACGTGTCCTTCGACCAGTTGGAATCTCGCGTCGGCGTCAAGATCGCCCGCGTCGCACCGCAACTCTGGGACTGGGTGCGCGAAAAGACGCGCCCCTGGTTCGGCTGACCCCTCCTGATGCGCCTTCGCCTTTTCGTCGGGCGCGCGCGACGAGTGACGAAGTCATCGAGGAGCCCCGGCTGTCTGTGGCACTTTCGGTATACCTTCGCATACCATCTTTCCCGACGCGCCGCTTTCCGCTATGCAGCAGCCAGCGAATCCCCAAACGAAAGGCGGACCCATGACCAAGATCAAGGTGGCCAACCCCATCGTCGAGATGGACGGCGACGAGATGACCCGGATCATCTGGGACTTCATCAAGAAAAAGCTGATCCTGCCCTATCTGGATGTGGACCTGCTTTACTACGATCTTGGCATCGAAAGCCGCGATGCGACCAATGACCAGATCACCATCGACTCGGCCGAGATGACCAAAAAGGTCGGCGTCGCGGTGAAATGCGCCACCATCACCCCGGACGAACAGCGGGTCGAGGAATTCGGCCTGAAACAGATGTGGAAATCGCCCAACGGCACCATCCGCAACATCCTTGGCGGCGTGATCTTCCGCGAGCCGATCATCTGCAAGAACGTGCCGCGTCTGGTGCCGGGCTGGACCCAGCCCATCGTCGTCGGCCGCCACGCCTTTGGCGACCAGTATCGCGCCACCGACTTCCGCTTCCCCGGCAAGGGCAAGCTGACGATGAAATTCGTCGGCGAGGATGGCACGGTGATCGAAAAGGACGTGTTCGACGCCCCGGCCTCGGGTGTCGCCATGGGTATGTACAACCTCGACCAGTCGATCATCGACTTTGCGCGCTCGTCGTTCAACTATGGCCTGCTCAAAGGCTGGCCGGTGTATCTGTCGACCAAGAACACCATCCTCAAGGCCTATGACGGGCGCTTCAAGGATCTGTTCCAGCAGACCTTTGACGCCGAATTCGCCGATGCGTTCAGGGCCAAGGGCATCCATTACGAACACCGCCTGATCGACGACATGGTGGCCTCGGCGCTGAAATGGTCGGGCGGCTACATCTGGGCCTGCAAGAACTATGACGGTGACGTGCAGTCGGACACCGTGGCCCAAGGCTTCGGCTCTCTGGGCCTGATGACCAGCGTTCTGCTGACGCCCGATGGCAAGGTGGTCGAGGCCGAAGCCGCCCATGGCACCGTCACCCGCCACTTCCGCGAGCATCAGAAGGGCAAGGAGACCTCCACCAACTCAATCGCCTCGATCTACGCCTGGACCGGCGGGCTGAAGCACCGCGCCAAGCTGGATGGCAACGAGGCGCTGCTGCGTTTCGCCACCACGCTGGAAAAGGTCTGCGTGCAGACGGTGGAAGACGGCTACATGACCAAGGACCTGGCGCTGCTGGTCGGCCCCGATCAGAAATGGCTGACCACCATGGGCTATCTGGAAAAGGTGGACGACTATCTGAACAAGGCGCTGGCCGCCTGAACATACGCGGACGTATGGCAAAAGGGCCGGAGGAAACTCCGGCCCTTTCCTTTTTCACTCCTGTTCAGTTGGTGAAGGCCAGCCCCGATTTCCGGGCATCGAAAGCCCCGGTGATCGCATAGCCCGCAACGGTAAATCCGGTCTTGCCGATCGAGGTGCATGTCTTCGAAACGCTGCGGATCGAAACCGACTTGATCTTCGCCTGACCATCCATCACCGCACTGTGGATGATGCCCAGCATCCGGCCATCCCGATCATACAGCGGATAGCCGTTGAAGGCGGTGGTGTTCCCCTCGGCCGTGGCGCAGGCCAGCACCTTCGGCACCACCGGCGGCGCGGTCGGGACCGGTGTGACGGGCCGGCTCACGACCGGCGTGACGGGGGTCGTTCCGGGTATCGTTCCGGGCGGTGTCGTTGTGGTGTTGCACGCGCCGACACAGACCGAAGCGGTCGAACTGCCGCCCACCTCGGCCGTGGCATCGACGCCAACCACATCCGCATCGACTTTGGCCACGGATCCATCGCCGACCGTGACCCCGACCTTCACCTTCCCGACATTGACGCCGACACCCAGCCCGCCACCATCCGTCTTGCCGATGTTCACCAGATCGGCCCGCGCCAGTGTCGGCCCGCAGGCCAGAGCCGCAGCAGTCGCCAGGACCGCAGCGAAACGCATAGGCGGGGTCGATGACATGCATTCACTGTTCACGATGACTCTCCTTCTTCTAGGGGCCATGTGCCGGAATCTTGCCGGGGCTGACACGTCCGGGTCAGGCCATTGGGGAACGGACCTGCAAAAACTTGACCCGAAATTTGTCAAATATTGGGCGCAGATGCAGAATATACAACTTCGGGATGACTTATTGCAATCTTGCTCACCTTAATCTGCATCAATATAAGTCAGCATCATTGACTTTGTTTCGACATGAGACTATGCCTGCGCTGCCTTTCCACATCACTGATACCGCAGGACCGACATGCCCGAAGCCCCCGGCACTCCGCGCCCCGATGCGACCCGGCATACGCCGCTGGACGACGCCCAGGGCATCGCCTTTGGTGTCACCATGGCCGCTCTGGGGATGCACATCCTGACGCATATGGGCTTTGTCACCGGTCAGACCACTGGAATCGCGGTGCTGATTGCCCATCTGACCGGCCTGCCCTTCCCGGCCGTCTATTTCGCCGTCACCCTGCCCTTCCTCGGCCTTGCCTGGCGCCGACTGGGGCCCCGCTTTGCGCTGAAGACACTGGCGACCACGGCGGCCCTGTCCACCCTGGTCGCCATCCTGCCGCGCTGGATTGAATTCGGCCGGATCGAACCGGCGGTTGCCGCCGTGCTTTTCGGCCTTCTCTTCGGCATCGCCGCCCTTGCCGCCATCCGCCACGGCGGCAGTTTCGGCGGCCTTTCGGTGCTGTGGATCGAATTGCAGGATCGCACCGGCTTTCGCGCCGGAACGGCGCAGTTGCTGTCGGATGCAGTGATCTTCGGCCTTGCAGCCTTTATCCTGCCGCTTGACATGCTGGTGATGAGCTTTCTCGGCGCGGCCGTCTTCTCGCTTTTCCTGGCCGTCAACCATCGCCGTGATCGTTACGTCGCCGTCTGACAGCGGCCGCGTCCCTCTGGTCTTGCCGGTGAAAACCCTGTAAGGCCCCGCCAGCCCTTTACAGACCGGACAGTCATGGAACTCCGCAACATTGCGATCATCGCCCACGTCGACCACGGCAAGACCACGCTGGTGGACGAACTTCTGAAACAGTCCGGTTCCTTCCGCGACAATCAGGCCGTCTCCGAACGCGCCATGGACAGCAACGACATCGAGCGCGAGCGCGGCATCACCATCCTGGCCAAGGCCACCTCGGTCGAATGGAAAAGCGCGCGGATCAACATCGTCGACACCCCCGGCCACGCCGATTTCGGCGGCGAGGTGGAGCGGATTCTCTCGATGGTCGACGGCGTCTGCCTTCTGGTCGATGCCGCCGAAGGCCCGATGCCGCAGACCAAATTCGTGCTGGCCAAGGCGCTGGCCCTGGGCCTGCGCCCCATTGTCGTGCTGAACAAGGTCGACAAGCCCGATGCGGAACCCGACCGCGCGCTGAACGAGGTCTTCGATCTTTTCGCCAATCTCGGGGCCAGCGACGATCAGTTGGATTTCCCGCATGTCTATGCCTCGGGCCGCTCGGGCTGGGCGGATCTGGAGCTGGACGGCCCCCGCAAGGATCTGTCGGCGCTGTTCGACCTGATCCTGCGCCATGTCCCGCCGCCGCAACAACTGGCCCGGCAGGATGAACCGTTCAGCATGCTGGCCACCACGCTGTCGGCCGATCCCTACCTGGGCCGCATCCTGACGGGCCGCGTCGAATCCGGCCGCATCGCCACCGGTGCCGCGCTGAAGGCGCTGTCGCGCAACGGCGACCGGATCGAACAGTTCCGCGTCACCAAGATCCTGGCCTTCCGCGGCCTGACCCAGACCCAGATCGACGAGGCGGTTGCCGGCGACATCGTTACCCTCGCCGGCATGACCAAGGCCACCGTGGCCGACACCCTTTGCGCGCTGGAGGTGGAGACCGCGATTCCCGCCCAGCCGATCGACCCGCCGACGATCACAGTCACCTTCGGCATCAACGACAGTCCGCTTGCGGGCCGCGACGGCACCAAGGTGCAAAGCCGTGTCATCCGCGACCGGCTGATGAAGGAAGCCGAGCAGAACGTCGCCATCAAGATCGCCGACACCCCCGGCGGCGAGGCCTTCGAAGTCTCGGGCCGCGGCGAATTGCAGATGGGCGTGCTGATCGAGAACATGCGCCGCGAGGGGTTCGAGCTGTCGATCTCGCGCCCGCGCGTGATCATGCAGGAGATCGACGGCATCCGCCATGAGCCGATCGAGGAAGTCATCGTCGATGTCGACGACGAATATTCCGGTGCCGTGATCGACAAGCTGACCGGAGAGCGCAAGGGCGATCTGGTCGAGATGAAGCCCGCAGGCGTCGGCAAGACCCGCATCATCGCACATGTGCCCTCGCGCGGGCTGATCGGCTATCAGGGCCAGTTCCTGACCGACACACGCGGAACCGGCGTGCTGAACCGCATCTTCCATGGGCACGCCGCGCACAAGGGCCCGATCCAGGGCCGCCGCCAGGGCGTGCTGATCTCGACCGAGGCCGGGGTGTCGGTGGCCTATGCGCTGTGGAACCTGGAAGATCGCGGCCGCATGTTCATCGGCCCGCAGGAGCAGGTCTATGTCGGCATGCTGATCGGCGAACATTCCCGCGACAACGATCTGGAAGTGAACCCGCTGAAGGGCAAGAAGCTGACCAACGTCCGCGCCAGCGGCACCGATGAAGCCGTGCGCCTGACCCCGCATGTCAAGATGAGCCTGGAAGAGGCCATCGCCTATATCGACGATGACGAACTGGTCGAAGTGACGCCCAAGATCATCCGCCTGCGCAAGCGCGAACTTGACCCGCATGAACGCAAACGCGCCAGCCGGGGCGACTAAGGCAGGCCCAGCCGGGGGCTAGCCCCCGGCCCCCAGGATATTTTCAGACAGAAAATGGGGCCGACGTAGCGCCCCAAGGGGGCAACCTACTCTGCCGCCACTCTTTTGGGTTTCAGCATATCCCGCAGATAGCGTCCCGTATGGCTGGCTTCGACCTTGGCAATCTGCTCCGGCGTGCCTGTGGCTACGATCTGCCCGCCACCGTCGCCGCCTTCGGGGCCTATGTCGATGATCCAGTCGGCGGTCTTGATCACGTCGAGATTATGTTCGATCACGACAACGGTATTGCCCTGATCCACAAGGGAATGAAGTACTTCCAGCAGTTTCCTCACGTCCTCGAAGTGCAAGCCGGTGGTCGGTTCGTCCAGGATATACAGCGTGCGGCCGGTGGCGCGGCGGGAAAGTTCCTTCGACAGCTTGACCCGCTGCGCCTCGCCGCCTGACAATGTGGTCGCCTGCTGGCCGACCTTGATATAGCCCAAGCCCACCTCGCACAGGGCCACCATCTTTTCGCGGATCGCCGGGACGGCGGAAAAGAACTCGCGCGCGTCTTCGCACGTCATGTCAAGAACATCGGCGATGCTCTTGTTCTTGAAATTGATTTCCAGAGTCTCGCGGTTGTAGCGGTGGCCCTTGCAGGTCTCGCAGGTGACATAGACATCGGGCAGGAAGTGCATCTCGATCTTGATGACGCCATCCCCCTGGCAGGCCTCGCAGCGCCCGCCCTTGACGTTGAAGCTGAACCGGCCGGGCCCATAGCCGCGCGCCTTGGCCTCGGGCAGGCCGGCGAACCAGTCGCGGATCGGGGTGAAGGCGCCGGTATAGGTGGCCGGGTTCGACCGCGGCGTCCGCCCGATCGGGCGCTGGTCGATGTCGATCACCTTGTCAAGATGCTCGAACCCCTTGATCGTCTCGCAGGGCGCGGGTGTTTCATGCGCACCGTTCAACCGCATCGCGGCGGTCTTGTACAGCGTCTCGATGGTCAGGGTGGACTTGCCGCCCCCCGACACACCGGCCACGCAGACGAACATGCCCAGCGGGAACTCGGCCGTCACCGATTTGAGATTGTTGCCCGAAGCCCCGACAACCGTCAGCTTTTTGCCGTTCCCCTTCCGCCGTGTCTTGGGCACGGCAATCTCACGCGTGCCGTGCAGATACTGGCCGGTCAGGCTGGCGGGATCGGCGGCAATCTCGGCCGGGGTGCCGCGCGACACCACCGTGCCGCCATGCACCCCCGCCCCCGGCCCCATGTCGAAGACGTAATCCGCCTCGCGGATCGCATCCTCGTCATGTTCCACCACCAGCACGGTATTGCCGGCATCGCGCAGGTTCTTCAGCGTGGTCAAGAGCCGGTCGTTGTCGCGCTGGTGCAGCCCGATGCTGGGTTCGTCCAGCACATACAGCACCCCGGTCAGCCCCGATCCGATCTGGCTGGCCAGCCGGATGCGCTGACTTTCGCCGCCCGACAGCGTGCCGGCATTGCGGCTCATCGTCAGGTAGTCCAGCCCGACATTCACAAGAAAACCAAGACGTTCGCGGATTTCCTTCAGAATGGCGCGGGCGATTTCGTTCTGCTGGCCGGTCAGCGCCCCAGGCACGGTGCCGATCCAGTCATGCGCCTCGCGGATCGACATCCGCACCACCTGGCCGACATGCAGCCCGCCGATCTTCACCGCCAGCGCCTCGGGTTTCAGGCGGAAGCCACCACAGGCGTGGCAGTCGCGGTGGCCCTGGAACCGCTCCATATCCTCGCGGCTCCAGGCGCTGTCGGTTTCACGGTAGCGGCGCTCCATATTCGGGATGATGCCTTCGAAGACGCGGCGCACCTTGTAGCTGCGGCCGCCCTCGTCATAGGCGAAGTCTATCTCCTGACCATCTGATCCATAAAGGAAAAGCTGCTTCACGCTGTCCGGCAGGTCCCGCCATTTCGTCTTCTTGTCAAAGCCGTAGTGCCGCGCCAGCGCATCCACCGTCTGCGTCAGATAGGGTGATTTCGACTTGGCCCAGGGGGCCAGCGCGCCCTGCGGGATCGACAGGCCCTGATCGGGCACGATCAGCCGTTCGTCGAAGAACAGTTCCACCCCCAGCCCGTCGCAGGCCGGGCAGGCCCCGAACGGCGCATTGAAGGAAAACAGCCGCGGTTCGATCTCGGCGATGGTGAACCCGCTGACTGGGCAGGCGAATTTCTCGGAATAGGTGATCCGTTCGCCCTCGTCCTCGGCCGGCGCGGTCTCGATCACCGCGATGCCGTCGGCCAGGTTCAGCGCGGTGCGAAAGCTGTCGGCCAGCCGGGTCTCGATCCCCTCGCGCACCACGATCCGGTCGACCACCACGTCGATGTTGTGGCGGAACTTCTTGTCCAGTGTGGGCGGCTCTTCCAACTCGTGAAAGCTGCCGTTAACTTTGACGCGCTGGAACCCCTGCTTGCGCAACTCAAGGAATTCCTTGCGGTATTCGCCTTTGCGGTCGCGCACGATCGGGGCCAGCAGATAGGCCCGCGTGCCTTCGGGCATCGCCATCACCGCATCGACCATGTCCTGCACCTGCATCGCGGTGATCGGCAGGCCGGTTGCCGGGCTGTAGGGCGTGCCGGTGCGGGCGAACAGCAGGCGAAGGTAGTCGTAGATCTCGGTCACGGTGCCGACGGTCGACCGCGGGTTTTTCGAGGTGGTCTTCTGCTCGATGGAAATCGCCGGGGAAAGCCCCGAGATATGGTCGACATCCGGCTTGCCCATCATGTCGAGGAACTGCCGCGCATAGGCCGACAGCGATTCGACATAACGGCGCTGGCCCTCGGCATAGATCGTATCGAAGGCCAGCGAGGATTTTCCGCTGCCCGACAGTCCGGTAATCACCACCAGACGATCGCGCGGAATATCGACATCCACGCCTTTCAGATTGTGTTCGCGCGCGCCGCGCACTTCGATGAACTTCTGTTCCGCCATGGCACACCCCAGGATACGCCCCAGAGATAGGGCAATTCGCCCCGGTATCCAACTGGATTTTGAGAACGTAGAGGGAACGCGCGCGGGTTTCGATCAGACCGCCCGCGCCCGCCGCCCGGCCTGCACCGCGTGTATTGCGATGCCAAGTGCGCAAAGAATGACCGCAATCGCCGCCATCGCGCCGCCGCCCGACTGGGCCAGCACCAGCGCCAGGATCGGCGTGCCGGTGGTGGTGCCCAGATTGCCCAGTTGCGCGATGGCCCCCGCCGCGCGGGCGCGGTCTTCCGGCGTGGCGTTCAGTTCAGGGATGGTGGCAAAGCTGGCCCCCTGCACGATCCCCAGCGCGGCGGACAGCCAGAACCCGGCCAGCACCATGCCCGGCCCGCTGCCCCACCCAATCCACAGCAGCAGAAATCCCGGAATCGCCGCCGCATAGCCCCATTGCACCAGCCGCACCGCCGTGATCCGGCGCAGAAGCTGCACCCCCAGCGTCAGCGATACCGCAATCGATACCAGCGGCATGCCGGTGGCCATCAGGGCGCGTTGGGCCAGCGGCGTTTCTGGCGGCAGCAGGGTCAGGCAGGCCACATAAAGGAAGGTATAGAAGCAGAACCCCATCGCCGGGGCCGCCAGCCGGGGCGAGGCATAGATGCGCAGATGCTCGGACAGCAGGTTGCCCATCGACCCCGGCGCGGTCCGCGGATCGGCAGGCAGGGCCAGCGCCAGCACCAACGCCAGAACGGCCATCCAGACCGCATGGCCCAGGAACAGGCCGGGAATGCCGCCCCAACCCAGCACCGGCCCGGCGATCACCGCCAGAACCGCATAGGTGACGCCGAAGAAGGAGGACCACAGCGTCATCGCAAAGGGCCGCTTGTCCTCAGGCGCCAGCCCCGCGATCATGGTCGGGCCGACGACGACGATGGTCAGATGCGACACGCCTTCGGCCACGCGGGCAAGGATCATCAGCGGCAGGGCAGGCAGCGTCGCCTCAAGCGCCGAGACCCCGGCCCCCAGCGCCATGGCCGCAACGATGGCGCGTTTCGGGCCGATCCGCGCGACGATCAGCCCCGCCGTGGTGCCGAAGATCAGCCCCACCATGCCGACGACCGACACCACCAGCCCCAGTGCCACCTCGCCCTGCCCGGCGTAAAGGCCGCGCAGATCGTCGAAGATCACCGAAATCTTGCCGAACTGGGCCGCGGCCCCAAGGCCCGCGCACCACAAGAGGAAGACCAGCAGCATGGGAGACGTTGCACGCATGCCGCATGGCTAGCGCAGGCAGATGCCCCGCGCCAGCCCCCCAGTCTCAGATATGCAGCGCGCGGCCATAGGCGTCCAGCACCGCCTCATGCATCATTTCCGACATGGTCGGATGCGGGAAGACGGTGTTCATCAGGTCTTCCTCGGTCGTTTCCAGCGTGCGACCGACGATATAGCCCTGAATCATCTCGGTCACTTCGGCCCCGATCATATGCGCGCCCAGCAACTCGCCGGTCTTGGCATCGAAGATGGTCTTCACCAGACCCTCGGCCTCGCCCATCGCAATCGCCTTGCCGTTGCCGATGAAGGGGAAGCGGCCGACCTTCACCGTATGGCCCGCCTCTTTCGCCCTCGCCTCGGTCATGCCCACCGATGCGACCTGAGGATGGCAATAGGTGCAGCCGGCGATGCTGCCCGGCTTGATCGGATGCGGATGGCCGCCCGCGATCAGCTCGGCCACCATCACGCCCTCATGGCTGGCCTTGTGCGCCAGCCAGGGTGCCCCGGCGATGTCACCGATGGCAAACAGGCCCGGAACGCCGGTGCGGCAGAATTCATCCGTCACCACATGGGTGCGGTCGATCTTGACGCCCAAAGCCTCCAGCCCCAGATCCTCGACATTGCCGACGATGCCGACGGCGGAAATCACCGTGTCGAAATCCTGCGTTGTGGTCTTGCCGTCCTGCTCGATGTGGGCAGTGACACCGACACCGGGCTTGCGGTCCAGCTTCTTCACTGCCGCCTTTTCAAGGATCTTCATCCCCTGCTTGACAAAGCTTTTCTTGGCAAAGGCACTGATCTCGGCATCCTCGACGGGCAGGATGCGGTCCATCACCTCGACGACGGTGGTGTCAGCCCCCAGCGTGTTGAAGAACGAAGCGAATTCGATGCCGATGGCCCCCGATCCAATGACCAGCAGCTTCTTCGGCATCCGGCTTGCCACCAGCGCATGCTTGTAGCTCCAGACCAGATCGCCGTCCGCCTCCAGCCCCGGCAATTCGCGGGCGCGGGCACCGGTGGCAAGGATGATGGTCTTGGCCGTCAGCGTGTCGGTGCCCTTGTCGGTCTTGACGCTGACCACGCCGGCCTTGGGCAGTGTTGCCGTGCCCATGAAGACGGTGATCTTGTTCTTCTTCATCAGATGGCCGATGCCGCCCGACAGCTGTTTTGCCACCGCGCGCGAACGGGCAACGACGGCGGGCAGGTCATAGCCGATTCCATCCGCCTTCAGGCCGAACTCCTTGGCCCGGTGCATCAGGTGGAACACTTCGGCGCTGCGCAACAGCGCCTTCGTGGGGATGCAGCCCCAGTTCAGGCAGATGCCGCCCAGATGCTCGCGTTCGACAATCGCAACCTTCTGGCCCAGTTGCGCCGCACGGATCGCCGCAACATAACCGCCGGGACCCGCCCCGATCACCACCACATCAAAGCCCTGGTCGGCCATTCTTCCCTCCCTCGGAAAAGTGGTTTACCCTTAAACCATATCATTCAATCCAGCAACGAACCTGACGCCGACACCCCATGCGCCCTGCGCATGGCTACGCCCGCATCGACTTGACCAATGCCATATAGCCACCTTCGGCCAGAAATTCCTGTTCCGCGGCGCTGCTCTCACGTCCCAAAGCCGCATTGCGCAGGGGAAAGCGGCCATAGCGGCGGATCATCTCGCGGTGGGCACGGGCGTGCAGCGCCATGTCCGGTTCGGACGGCATCCGCTCCTCCATCAGCCCCACGGCAAGATCCTGATCGGCCATATCCTCGGAATGTTCCAGCGGCATGTAGAAGAACTGCCGTTCCGGCTCGGGAACCTTCAGGTCCCAGCCTTCATCCAGCGCACGGCGGGCGGCAGCGCGGGCGCGGATGTCGCTGGCAAAGGCCAGCGCGGTGCCGCGATGAATGTTGCGGGGAAACTGGTCGGTCAGGATCAGATAGGCCAGCGTTCCGGCAGGCCCGTCGATCCAGTGTTCCAGATTGCCCTCGCGCGCGGCGGCCACCAGATCCGCGAACGCAGCACAGGCATCGTCGATCTCGGCCGTTCCGGCATACCAGCCCTCGGGGCCAATCTCATCCAGCCAGAAATCCAGCACTGCCACCGGGTCGGACATCGGCACCTCCGTTTTCCTGCAACCTGACAGGCAAGGGCGCGGGGCGCAACCTCAGGGTTGCGTCGGCTCATCCGTCGGCGGGGGCTGGATCACCAGCGCCTCGGCTGCGGCGGCGGCGGCCTCGGGGCTTTCGGGCGACGGGCCGATCTCGGGCGCGGCCTCCAGCACGGCCACGGCAGCGACGGTCGAGGCCGTGGGCGTCACGCCCCGGAACGCACCCGTGACCGCAGGCGCCGCGCGGCGGCGCATCCGCCACAGCGTATAGCCCGCCATCGCGGCATAAAGGACGCACATGAACAGGAAGAACCCGCGCGTGCCCACCACCCCCATCAACCAGCCGGTGATCAGCGGGCCGAAGATCGCGCCAAAGCCGTTCAGGAAGATCAGCCCGGCCGAAGCCGCCGCCATCTGCTCTTTCGACAGGAAGTCGTTGGTATAGGCGATCAGCAGTGAATACATCGGATAGGTCACGCCGCCCAGAAGGGCCGCAACCACCAGATAGGCCCAGAACGGCAGCGCAACCGCCGTGGCCAGCGCCAGCACCACGGTGGCCCCCACCGACAGCCCCAGCATGATCTGACGGCGGTCCATCCGGTCGGACAGCCAGCCGATCGGATATTGCAGCACCAGCCCGCCGACATAAAGCGCCGAGGTGAACAGCGCGATCTGGCTGACCGAGAACAGCATCAGCGTGCCCCAGACCGCCGCCATGCCGAACATGGCCGAAAACACCCCGCCCGAGATCAGCATCCCGACGCAGCCCAGCGGCGAGATATGGAACAACTCCCGCACGCCCAGCCCGGCAGTGGATTCGAAGGTGGGTGCCGGGGTCTGCGCCAGCAGGATCGGCAGGAAGGCCAGCGAGACCAGCACCGACGGGATCAGGAACATGTCATAGCCGAAGGGATCGCCGGCGGCGAGCAGCGCCTGGCTGGCCACGACCCCCAGCATCTGCACGATCATATAGGCCGACAGGGTCTGCCCTCGCGTTTCATTGGTGGCGGTGTTGTTCAGCCAGCTTTCGGCGGTGATGTAGATGCCGGCAAAGCCAAAGCCGATCACCACCCGCATCAGGGCCCAGATCTGCCATTCCACCAGCATCGGATACAGCACCAGCACCGCCGAGATCAGCGATCCGAGGGCGGCGAAGACCCGCACATGCCCGACCCGGCGGATCATCTCGGGCGCAAGCCGCGATCCGACAAGGAAGCCCAGGAAATAGGCCGACATCACGACCGACAGTTGCAGCGTGTTGAACGCCTCCAGTGTGCCGCGGATGCCCAGCAGGCTGCCCTGCACGCCGTTGCCGACCATCAGCAGCAGAACCCCGGTCAGCAAGGGCCAGGAATGAAGCAGGACTCTCAGCATCTCTTATCCTTCGGGAATCAGCAGCGAGGCATCGCCATAGCTGAAGAAACGATAGCCGGATTCCACGGCATGTTGGTAAATCCGGTCGATCCTTGGCTTGCCCATCAGCGCCGCAACCAGCATCAGCAGCGTCGAGCGCGGCAAATGGAAATTGGTCATCAGCGCATCGGTCGCCTGAAACCGGAAGCCGGGATAGATGAAGATGTCGGTCGGGCCTTCCCAGGGCTCCACCCGGCCCGATCGCGCCGCCGTCTCGATCAGCCGCAGGGCCGTGGTGCCGATGGGGATCACCCGGCCCCCGGCGGCCCGCGTCGCATTGATCTCATCCGCTGCCCGCTTCGTCACCTGCCCCCATTCGGAATGCATCCGGTGGGTGGTCACATCCTCCACCTTCACCGGCAGGAAGGTGCCCGCACCGACATGAAGGGTGACTTCGGTGAACTCCACCCCCCTTGCGGCCAGCCCGGACATGAGATCGGCATCGAAATGCAGGCTGGCGGTGGGGGCGGCCACCGCGCCGGAATGGCGTGCAAAGACGGTCTGGTAATCGGTGCGGTCCTGATCATCCGCCGGGCGCCTGGCGGCGATATAGGGCGGCAGCGGCATCGCACCCGCCTGCGCCAGCGCGGCATCGAAGGCGTCGCCCGCAACGTTGAACACCAGCCGCAGATCGGTGTCGCCCTTTTCGGCCACGGTGGCGGCAAGCTGATCGGAAAATTCGATCACCTCGCCAGGCTGCACCTTGCGCAGGGGTTTGGCCAGCGCCCGCCAGCCGCCGGCCGCCGCAGGCTCCAGCAAAGTCACTTCGACCTTGGCCACCGCCTCCCCCCTCCTGCGGCGGCCGAACAGCCGGGCCGGGATGACACGGGTGTTGTTCAGCACCAGCCGGTCGCCGGGGCGGAAGATCGCGGTCAGGTCGCGCACATGCAGATCGCTGATCGCATCGCCCTGGGCCAGCAGCAGCCGGGCCGCCGTCCGGGGCCGCGCGGGCCGCGTGGCGATCAGCGACTCGGGCAGATCGAAGTCGAAATCGGAAAGCTGCACCCTCAGCCCCCCGTCGCCTTGCGCACCACCGGGGCGGGGCGGCGGAAAATGTCACGGAACATGCCGGGCGTCAGGATCGACAACGGATTGACCGAAACCGAAGGATTGTCGGCCGACCCGCTGAGGCGATAGTTGAAGCCGAACAGCCCCTCGCCCTTGCGGGCGAAGATCTGGCCGATGCCGTTCAGGATATAGATCGGGGAAATCACGCCTTGCAGGTCCAGCCGTCCGCTGGCGCTGGAATAGGCCCCTTCGAAGGAAATGCCAAGCGAGGCCCCGACCGCGGCCCCGCGCGTGATCTGCACACCTGCGGGCGACAGCACGAATTCCACATCGCCATCGTCGAACATCAGCCCGTTGCCGCCCATCTGCTCCAGCAGGCCCACCACCGACACTGCGGACAGCAGCGCGGCCAGCATCGGCGCTTCCTGCACCGACAGGTTGCTGAAGGTGGCAATGCCGACATATTGCCCTTCGGGTCCCCGCGGTTGCAGGGTCAGATCCAGCGCGCCGCCCCGGCCATTGGCAAAGACCCCCGCCGCCGCCATCACCTGCCCGGCATTGCCGGATTTGATCCGCACCGCCGTGCGGCCCCGGTCGGGCACGACCGCGCCCTCGATCCCGCCACGCCCGTTCACCCCGGCGGTGAAGCGGCCGTCAAGCCCGCCTTTCATCGCCTTGAATGCGCCGCGGAAATCGGTCAGCGCAATGCCCGAGGACACCACCAGCCGCTTCAGCGCCACCTTCATCTCGGCCCCGGACGCCTCGCCCTCGCCTGCGGATTTCGGCATCCGGCGCAGGTCCAGCGTGCCGCCCAGCACCTCGACCGCGACGGCCCCCCGGCCGCGCCCGACCAGATCGACCGGCGCATCCAGCCAGTCGCCCGCCACCAGCCGCGAAAAGCGGGCCCGCTCCAGCCCGCCGCCCGCGCGGGTGGTCAGCCCGCCTTCGGCCCGCAGGCCGGGGGCCTCCAGCCGCAGCGCGGTCACTTCGGGCGACGCGCCCAGCCGCGCCTCAAGCGACAGGCTGCCCTTCGCCTTTGCCGCCTTCGACCAGCCCAGCGGCGGCACCTTCAGCGCGGCCCCTGCAAGGGTAGAGGTCAGCGACAGGGTCAGCGGCGCGCCCTTGGGAATCACCATCTCCACTTCGGCCTGCGTCTCGCCCGACAGCCAGCCCTGCGGCAGGGCGATGCCGAAGCCGCGCATCCGCGCATCGGTCAGCCAGATGCGGGCCTTTGCCGTCGCCCGCCCCCCGGCGGCGGGATCGAAGGGCTGGTTGAAGGTCGCCTCGAACGGAAGGTCATCCAGCGTGCCGCGGCCCGCCAGTGCCAGGCCCTCGGCCGTCACCCGGACAGTCATCTCCGGCACGGCCAGCACCCGGTCCGGCACCAGAACCCCGGACCGGAAATCGCGCACCATGCCGCGCACGGTATAGCCGACATCGCCGACGCCGATCTTCTCCTTCAGCGGGAACCGCAGAGATGAGGTCAATGCCGCCAGACCATCGCCCAGGGCCACCGGACGCCCGGCTTTGGTCAGAAACCGGAACGGCTCCTGATCCATCAGCGACAGCGCCGCCGTCAGGGTGGACACTGTGGTCAGTTCCACCTCGGCCATGGCCGGGATCACGGCGATATCCTCGACCCGCATCACCGATCCGGTGGCGTCGATCCTGCCGCCGTCCGGGGCGACCACATGCCCCCCCTCCAGCGCGATGACATAGCTGTTGCCGAAGATGGTTGCCCGGCCATGGCCATCCTTCACCGGTGGCAGGGTGCGGATGAACCGCACCTCGGCCCCGGCGAAATCGTAATCCAGCGCAAAGCGCGGCTCCTGCCCCGGCGCGATCCGCAGGCTGGCGTTGAAATCCTCGAACTCGGCCTGCCCGACATTGGCGGCAAGCCAGCTGCGGGTCTTCGGCACCACCGAAACCGGCCAGAGCTTGACCAGCCTGTCGGCGTCGATCCGGGGCAAGGCCACGTCGATGCCGCCCTGCCAGCCCCCCGGCACCGCCGCCATGTCGCCCGACAGCCGCAACTGATCCTTGCCCTGCCCCAGCGACAATTCCCCGATCTCGGCCCGGAACGGGGACAGCGTCACCCGCATCGCCAGGGCGCCGGTGTCGAACACCACCGGCTCGGCGAACAGGCCCTCGGGGTCCACCATCACCTCGGATATCGTCAGTTGCCCGACCACCGCCTGCGGCAACTGCCCCGGCTGCGCCAGTCCGCCCGCGCCATCCTGCAATTCCGCCGATCCGCGCGCGCGCAGCCGCAGCGACGGACTTTCCACCCGCAGGCTGCCCAGCGTGATCCGCTGGCGGGCCGGATCGTAGCGCAACGCCACATCGGCGCGGTCGAACCGGATCGGGGCCGCGTCCTTCTCCGGCCGCACCGCCCCGGCCCCCAGCGACAATGTGCCTTCAAAGCCGCGCAACCGGCCGTCTTCGCCCAGTTCCCCCAGCATCCGGCCCGAAATCGGTGCCTCCAGCAGGCCCAGAATCGTCAGGGGTGCGGCCTGCGCCGCCAGATCCCCTGCCGCCATCTGGTCCAGATTGGCCAGGAACCGCGCGGTCGCGTTTGCCTTGTCGGTCTGCACCGTCAGCCGCGCCTGCGCCGGCGTCGCCCCGTCCAGCAGCGTCAGGCCCAGTTCCAGCCCCAGCCCGCCTTCGCTGTTCTCCAGCACCAGCCGCCCGTCGCCGAATTGCCAGTCGCGCCCGGCCCGCGCGTCGCGCAGGGTCAGGGTCAGCGCCTCGGCCTCGATCAGACGCAGCCCGGCCAGCGCCGGGGTCGAGAACATGCGATCCAGCGAATCCAGCAATTCGGCCACGCCTTGCGGCCCCCGCGCGCCGGAAATTCCGCCGACCGACAGCCCGATCCGCCCTTCGGCATCACGCAGCGCCTCAAGCTGTGCGCCAAGGATGCGCACATGTGCCGGGCGCACCCGGCCCTGCATCAGATCGCCGCTGTCCAGTCCGACCTGCACTTCGGGCAGCGCCAGGATCGACCGCCCCCCCGGCTCGATCAGCCGCAGGTCCAGCAGGCGGAACCGGGGCGAGAAGTCACGCTCCAGCGCCAGTTCGATCTGGCCCACCGCCACCGCACCGCCATCGGGCAGATGGCTGTCGCGCAGGGCGGCGTTCAGCCGGTCTTCGATCTCGGCCACCGCCCAGACCGGCAGGCCGATCGTCCGCCCGGTCAGAGCCATGCCGCAAAGACCCGTCACCAGAGCCAGCAGCACCAGCACCAGCGCAAGGCGCAAGCCCACGCGGGGCCGGTGCCTGCGCCGCAGGAAGCGCCGCCGCGGTCGGGGGGCGGCCCCGGTCGCGGTCGTCTCCGCCTGATGCTCCATATCCTCGGCCATGGCCGGCCTTGCCCCGATCATACCGCCCGTCTTGTTGCGGGTCGCCTGCGCCCCATGCCTTGTAGTTTGCCGGAAGACAACTAGAACACCAAGAACAGCCTTCCCCCTTGGCAAGGAGATGCCCATGATCACCCAAGGCGACATCGCCCCCGATTTCACCCTGCCCCGCAATGGCGGCGATCCTGTGACCCTGTCCGCCCTGCGCCCCGCCAAGGTGGTGCTGTATTTCTACCCCAAGGACGACACCCCCGGCTGCACGCTGGAGGCACAGGATTTCACCGCACGCGCCGCCGATTTCGCCGCCGCTGGCACCACCGTCATCGGCATTTCCAAAGACAGCGTTAAGGCGCATGAGAAATTCTGCGCCAAGCATGATCTGTCGGTGATCCTTGTCTCGGACGAGAATGGCAGCACCTGCGAGGACTACGGCGTCTGGGGCGAGAAAAGCATGTATGGCAAGACCTTTCTCGGCATCACCCGCGCCACCTTCCTGATCGACGCCACCGGCCGCGTGGTGCAGGTCTGGCCCAAGGTTTCGGTCAAGGGCCATGCCGACGAGGTGCTGGCTGCGGCGCGGGCGCTCTGACATGGGGCTGACGCTGGCCGAAATGGCGGTGGAGGTGCTGACCACCGCCGATGGCCGCCGCAAATGCGCGGTGTCGCGCGCCCATGCCGCCGCATGGTTTGCGGCCCGCGCCTCGGGCCAGCCGATCCCGGTCGGTCGCGCCACCCCGCCGCTGCGCCCGGCCCGGCCCGAGCGCCCCGCGCTTTTGCCCCCGCGCGAGGTGCCGCGCCGCCGCCCCGGCAGCCCGCAGGGCCGCATCGCCCTGCTGCATGCCCTGGCGCATATCGAATTGAACGCGGTGGATCTGCACTGGGACATCATCGCCCGCTTCCCCGATCCCCCGATGCCACCCGGATTTCACGACGACTGGGTGAAGGCGGCGGATGAGGAATCAAATCATTTCAACCTGATATGCGACGTTCTTGAACAGATGGGCAGCCATTACGGTGCCCTTCCCGCCCATGCCGGCATGTGGCGGGCCGCCGAGGATACGGCAGAGGACCTGAAAGGCCGCCTTGCCGTCGTTCCCATGGTGCTGGAGGCACGCGGGCTGGACGTGACCCCCGGCATGATCGGGATCTTCCGCAAGGCCGCCGAAGCTGGCGATGCCGCTGCAACCGCCGCCGTCGCCGCGCTGGAAACCATCTATGCCGAAGAGGTGGCCCATGTCGCCTATGGCTCGAAATGGTTCAACTGGCTATGCGGGCGCGATGGCGAAGACCCCAAGGATGTGTTCCATGCCCTTGTCCGCCGCTATTTCCACGGCGCGCTGAAACCGCCCTTCAACGTCGAGAAACGCGCCGAGGCCGGCCTGCCGCCCGATTTCTACTGGCCGCTGGCCGAAACCGATGCGTATGAAATCCACGGCTGATCGGCGGGTTCTTGCCGATATTCCCCGGTCCTTGGGCAGCTTTTCCGGGCCCATGGTCAAAAACATTGCGGCCCTGCAACAGCTTGTCTAATCAGTCAGCAGCCCGGCGCTGCGGTGTCCCGGCCCTTCCTGGAACAACAGACGGACCTGCCCGCCAGTGCTGACCCGCTTCGCCTTTCGGATCAATACCCAGCTGGAGCGGTATTTCCCCGAACAACGCCTGTTCCTGAAATCCGATCACGGCACCCGTTTCGTGCGTCTTCGCCCGGCCACCCAGGCCTTTGCCCTTGTGATCGGCACCCTGGGCCTGGCCTGGACGATCGTCGCCACCGCCATCATCATGATGGAGACCATCGGCGCCGGATCGGCCCGCGAACAAAGCGCGCGGCAACGCAGCCTGTTCGATGAACGACTGGCGATGATCGCCACCGACCGCGATGCCCGCGCCGAAGAGGCGGTGCGCGCGCAGGAACGGTTCAATATCGCGCTGGCCCAGGTGTCCGAGATGCAGGAAAAGCTTCTCGCCTCAGAAGACCGTCGGCGCGAGCTGGAAACCGGGATCGAGGTGGTTCAGAACACCCTGCGCCGCACCATCCAGGAACGCGACGAGGCCCGCGCCGAATCCGACCGCGTGACACTGGCGCTGAACCAGCAGGGCGATGGCGGCGCGACCGAGATGGGCCGCATCCGCGACACGGCCGCCACGCTGGATTATCTGACCGGCGCCCTGGGCCAGTCGGCCCGGATGCGCGATGCGGAACTGGCCGAAACCGCCGCCGTGCGCCGTGATCTTGAAACGCTGGAACTGGAGAAGGCCGCCCTTCAGGCCCGCAACGATGCGATCTTTGCCAAGCTGGAAGAGGCCGTCACCGTCTCGATGGAGCCCTTGGACAAGATGTTCCGCTCGGCCGGGCTGAACCCCGACGATCTCATCGAAAGTGTCCGCAAGGGCTATTCCGGTCAGGGCGGCCCGCTGGCGCCAATCACGGTTTCCACCTCGGGCGGGGTGCTGACGACCGAGGAACTGCGCGCCAATGCGATCCTCAAGGAGCTTGAGGAAATGAACCTTTACCGCATGGCCGCCTTTCGGGTGCCGCTGGGGATGCCGGTCAAATCCTCGGTCCGCTGGACCAGCGGCTTTGGCGGGCGCAACGATCCCTTGGGCCGCGGCTATCGCCAGCACGAGGGACAGGATCTGGCCGGCGATTACGGCACCCCGATCTATGCCACCGCTGACGGGGTCGTGATTCATGCCGGCTGGGAAAACGGCTATGGTCGTCTGGTCAAGATCCAGCACGCCTTTGGCATCGAGACCCGCTATGCCCACATGTCCCAGATCCGGGTCGAGGTGGGCCAAAGGGTCTCGCGCGGGGACCGGATCGGTGATATGGGCAATTCAGGCCGGTCGACCGGCACTCATCTCCACTACGAAGTCAGGATAGGCGGCGCGGCCGTCAACCCGGTGAAGTTCATAAAGGCAGCCAGCGATGTTTTCTAAAAGCCGCATCAACGAACCCGGTCCCAAGGCCGAAGGCGACAAACCCAAGGCCCCGGAGGCACCCGTGACGAAACCCGCAATGGACTTTACCCCCTCGGCTCCCAAGGGCAAGGCCGTGGCCTCGGTCCTGTCTTCGGACCTGACCGTTGTCGGCAACCTGCGCACCACCGGCGACATCCAGGTCGAAGGCACCGTCGAAGGCGACATCCGCGCCCATCTCCTGACCGTGGGCGAAAGCGCCACCATCCGGGGCGAGATTGTCGCCGATGACATCGTGGTCAATGGCCGGGTGATCGGCCGCGTCCGTGGGCTGAAAGTCCGCCTGACCGCCACCGCGCGGGTGGAAGGCGACATCATCCACAAGACCATCGCCATCGAATCCGGGGCGCATTTCGAAGGCTCGGTGCAGCGTCAGGAAGACCCGCTGGCCTCGGGCCGCGTCACCGCCGCAACCCTGCCGCCGATGCGCGGGGCCGCAGCGGCTGCCGAAGCGCCGGTGGAAAAGCCTGCCGAGATCTGAGGCTGTTCCAAACCCGATCCTCGAAGGCGCGCCCCCGGCGCGCCTTTCGCATTTTCCCGGCGGGCCGGAACGCCGCTATTCCAGCGCCCGGCGGTAAAGATGCCAACTGGCATGGCCGAACAGCGGCAGCACGACGAACAGCCCGAGGAAGCCCGTCACCATGCCGACAAACAAAGACAGCGCAATCAACGCGGCCCAAAGCCCCATCACCACCGGGTTGGCCATCACCAGCGCCCAGCTGGTGATCATCGCCGTGATGAAATCGACCTCGCGGTCCATCAGCAGGGGCAGGCTGACCACGGTCAGCGCATAAAGCACCCCGGCAAACACCGCCCCCACGGCCGTTCCCACCGCCAGCATCATCAGACCTTCGGCCGTCAGGAACACATCCAGACTGCTGGAGATATTGGTCAGCGTCGCCGTGCCAAGGAACAGCGCAAAGATCATGTGCGACAGGAAGTTCCAGAACAGGAAGAACACCACGATGATCGCCGCCATCGTGGGGATCTGCCGGTCCTTTTGCCGGAACACCGCGCCCAGCACGGCAGGCCAGCCCAGCGGCTCGGCCAGTTCCAGCCGCCGTGATACCTCGTAAAAGCCGCAGGCGATGAAAGGGCCCAGGATGGGAAAGCCGGCCCCGGCAAAGATCACCCACCAGATCTGCCCTTCGGTGATCGAGGCCCAGACGATCAGCCAGCCGCCCAGCACATAGACCCCGGCGAAGAACAGCCCGTAAAGCGGGGCGCACAGAAAATCGCGCCAGCCCGCCGCCAGGGCTGCGCGCAGGTCGCCAAGGTCAAGCTGCAGGATTTCGGGCATCGGGCGGATGTCCGCCGGTGTCTGCTGCATGGTCCTCTCCCTCTTGCCGGGCAAAGGCTATGCGGCGGATAGCTGAATTCCAAACATGTATTTTCGGTGCTGTTTCCGGCCTCTCCTCGTTCGCCTGTCGCGCCTCGCCGATCAAGCCCTGCGAGGAGTGGCGAAGACATCGACGAGCAGCCCCTTAGGCGTCGGCGCGGCTTTTTCCGGCCATGTCCAGCGCCAGCGTCGCCGCCATGAAACCATCCAGATCGCCGTCCAGCACGCCCTGGGTATCGCTGGTCTCATGGTTGGTGCGAAGATCCTTCACCATCTGATAGGGTTGCAGCACATAGGACCGGATCTGGTTGCCCCATCCGGCATCGCCCTTGTTCTCATGCGCCTCGTTGGTGGCGGCCGACCGGCGGTCCAACTCCATCTGGTAAAGCCGGGCCTTCAGCGCGTTCATCGCGATTTCGCGGTTCTGGTGCTGCGATTTCAAGGAGGATGTCACCACGATATTGGTCGGAAAGTGGGTGATCCGCACCGCCGAATCCGTCTTGTTGACGTGCTGGCCGCCGGCACCGGACGACCGGAAGGTATCGATGCGGATGTCCTTGTCCAGCACCTCGATCTCGATGTTGTCATCGACCACCGGATAGACCCAGACCGAAGCGAAAGAGGTCTGCCGCTTGTCGCCCGATCCGAAGGGCGAAATCCGCACCAGCCGATGCACGCCGCTTTCGGTCTTCAGCCAGCCATAAGCGTTGTGGCCTGAAATCTTGTAGGCGACAGACTTGATCCCCGCCTCCTGCCCGGCTTCTTCCGACAGCATCTCGACGTTGAACCCGCGCCGTTCCGCCCAGCGGGTATACATCCGCGCCAGCATCTCGGCCCAGTCCTGGCTTTCGGTGCCCCCTGCCCCGGCGTTGATCTCAAGGAAGGTATCGTTGCCGTCGGCCTCGCCGTTCAGAAGCGCCTCCAGCTCTTTCTGCGCCGCCACCTCGACCAGGGCCTTCAGCGCCGCCTCCGCCTCGGCCACCAGCGCATCCTCGCCCTCGGCCTCGCCCATCTCGATCAGTTCGACATTGTCGTTCAGACCGGCCTCGATCAGCTTGTAGCCGTTGACCGCATCCATCAGCCCCTGCCGTTCTCGCATCAGCTTCTGCGCCTTGGCGGGGTCATTCCACAGATCGGGCTGCTCGATCAGCGCGTTGAATTCCTCCAGCCGGTGCGGCGCGGTCTCCCAATCCATCCGCTGCGCCAGAAGACCCAGCGATTTGCGGATCGCCTCCACCTGAGCTTGCGTTTCAGCGCGCATGTCGTTCCGTCCATCCAATCCCGTTGCGGCGTGATAGCGCCTGCCTCCTGCCCCGGCAAGGGCAGGCCGGGCCGCGCGCCCGCCCTCTTCAGTAAAGCCCGCCCGCCGACACCGTGCCGAAATCGGCCTTGCCCGGAACCACGGCGGTTTCGCCCGTTGCCGTGGTCACGGTCGATCCGCCGCCAGCATCGGTTTCGCCATAGGCGAACAGCGGCAGGTTCTGACCCATCTCAAAGCCGCCATCGACCAGCGCGCCAAGGCCGAAGATCGGATCTTCGCCTTCGCGGAAATATTCCGACACCACATGATCACCGGTCGCATTGTCCGGCAGCCGCGCGCCGGTAAAGCGGTCGATCTTGACGAAATAACCGCCCGGAGGGACCTTGAACTTCGACCCGCCGTATTTCTTGATCGCTTCCTTCATGAAGCTTTCGAACACCGGCCCGCAGAAGCCGCCGCCCGAGACATTGCCCAGCGATTTCGGATTGTCATAGCCGATGTAACAGCCTGCCACGATGGTGCTGGTATAGCCGATGAACCAGACATCCTTGGCGTCGTTGGTCGTCCCGGTCTTGCCCGCCACCGGCACCGGCAGGTTGATGCCGCGGGCGGTGCCGCGCAGGACCACGCCTTCCAGCATCGAGGTCAGCTGATAGGCGGTGATCGCATCCATCACCCGTTCGCGGTCGGATGTGACGGTCAGCCCGTCGCCCCTGGGCAGGGTGGCATCGGTGCAATCGGCGCAGACCCGCTTGTCATGGCGATAGATCGTGCGGCCATAGCGGTCCTGCACCCGGTCGACCAGGGTCGGCTCCACCCGCTCTCCGCCGTTGGCGAACATCGCATAGGCGGCAACCATCTGGTAAAGCGTGGTTTCCTGTGCCCCCAGCGCATTGGCCAGATAGGGATTCATCCGGTCATAGACGCCGAAACGCTCGGCATAGCCCGCCACCGTCTGCATGCCGATCTCTTCGGCGATGCGGATGGTCATCAGGTTCCGGCTCTGCTCGACCCCGGTGCGCAGGGGGGTGGGGCCGTAGAACTTGTTCGAGGCGTTCTTCGGGGTCCACAGCCCCTGCGGTGTGTTCACCTCGATCGGCGCATCGACCACGATCGTCGCCGGGGTAAAGCCGCTGTCCAGGGCGGCCGCATAGACGAAGGGCTTGAAGCTGGACCCCGGCTGCCGCTTGGCCAGCGTGGCGCGGTTGAACACCGATTGCTGATAGCTGAACCCGCCCTGCATGGCGATCACACGGCCGGTGTTCACATCCATCGCCATGAAGGCACCCTGCACCTCGGGCACCTGCCGCAGGGTCCAGCGGATGAAAGCGCCGTCCTTGTCCTGCACCATCCGGCGGACATGGACCACATCGCCCGGCTTGAAGTTGTCGGCGAAACTGCCGCGCATCCATTCGATGTCATTGCGGGGCACCACCTGCGGCTCGGCCTCGGTGGCGGTCACGCCCTCGATGCCGATCCGCATCTCGCGGTCGCCCACCTCCAGCACCACCGCCGGGAACCAGCCCGCAATGTCGCGCGGAACCTCGGTGGCCGCCAGCGCCGTGCGCCATGCCTCTTCGCTGCCCAGTTGTTCGGCTGCAATCACCTTGCCTGTGCCCCGCCAGCGGCCCAGGCTGCGGTCATATTTTTCCAGCGCCGTGCGCAGCGATTTTTCCGCCTCGCGCTGCAATTCCGGGTCGATGGTGGCCCGGATCGTCAGCCCGCCGCCGGTGAATTCCTCCTGGCCGAAGTTCTTCGACAGCTGGCGGGCGATTTCCTCGGTGAAATAGCTGCGGTCGGGCAGATCGTCACGATAGGACGGAATATCGCCCCCCATCACCGTCTTCAGCGGCAGCGCCTTTTCGCGGTCATGGGTGTCCTGGTCGATATAGCCGTTTTCCAGCATCTCGTGCAGCACATAGTTGCGCCGTTCCACCGCGCGGTCATATTCCTGCACCGGCCGCAGCCCCTTGCCCGGCGATTTAGGCAGCGCGGCCAGATAGGCCGCCTCGCCCGCAGTCAGCTGGTCAAGCGTCTTGTTGAAATAGGTCTGCGCCGCCGCCGCCACGCCAAAGCTGCGATAGCCGAGGTCGATCTGGTTCATGTAGATTTCAAGGATGCGGTCCTTGGACAGCGTTTCTTCCAGCCGTGTGGCCAGGATGATTTCCTTGATCTTGCGCTCGATCCCCTTCGCGCCCTTGCGGGTGCCGTCCAAGAGCATGTTCTTGGCGACCTGCTGGGTGATGGTGGAGGCCCCGCGCACATCTTCGCCCCGGCTGCGGATGGCCTCGATCAGCGCCGCGATCATGCCGCGGGCATCATAGCCGCCATGGACAAAGAAGTTCTGGTCCTCGGCGCTGATGAAAGCCTGCTTGACCAGATCGGGAATATCCTCGGCCGGGACGAACAGACGCCGCTCGCCCTCTTTGGAGAATTCGTCCAGAATCCGGCCCTCGCCGGTATAGATGCGGCTGATGGTGGCGGGGGTGTATTGCTTCAGCGTCTCGTGGCTGGGCAGATCGCTGGAATACATCCAGAAGATCGCGCCAACGGTCAGGGCACCGAAAATGGCGCCCAGTGTCAGCATGGTGAAGATGGCTCCGAAGAACGAGCCGACAAACCGTATCACGCGCACCCCCGTGGATTCCGTGCGTCCCTACATCAGACGCCGTCCGGCGTCAAAACCTTGGGCCGCCCCGCGGCGGCCGCAGGCGGCTAATCGCCCTTCATCTTGCGGATCGCGGCATCCTCTTCCGCCCAGGTGCCCAGACCGGCCACCAGCGCCGCCACCATCCGCGCCCGCCAGTCCGGGTCGGTCAGCCGTTTCAGATCCCGCGCCGAGGACAGGAAGCCCACCTCGACCAGCGCCGAAGGGATGTCGGGCGATTTCAACACCGAAAATCCGCCCTCCTGATGCGGGTGCCGGTGCATCCGCAATTCGGCCCCCTTGATGGCCCCGACCAGCGCCGCCGCCAGCCGGTCCACCCTTGGCTGCGTCTCGGTCCGCGCCATGTCCATCAGCACCGTCACCACCAGATCATCCTGGGCGCTGAGATCCAGCCCGGCCAGCAGGTCATCGCGGTCGTGCCGCTCGGCCAGCGCCTGCGCTGCCGCATCGCTGGCCTCATCCGCCAGAGTATAGACGGTGGCCCCCTGCGCCTCGCCCTCGGCCAGCGCATCGGCATGCAACGACAGGAAGACATCGGCCCTGGCGGCGCGGGCAATCGTCATCCGGGTTTCCAGCGGCACGAAGACATCGTCATCCCGCGTCATCACCACCTTGAAGCGGCCATCGCGCAACAGCGCCTCTTTCAGTTCGCGCGCGAAGGTCAGCATCAGCCTGGCCTCGGTCTGGCCGTCCTTTTCGGCGCCGGGGTCGATCCCGCCGTGGCCGGGGTCCAGCACCACCACGATCGGGCCGCCGCCCTGCGCCACCGGCGGCGGCAGGTCCGTCACTTTCGGCGCGGCCCAGTCGGCGGGTTCGGGGCGTGCGGCTTCGGCGGCAAAGACTTCGGGCGCGGCGGGCACCAGTGCCAGCCGGATCGCAGCAGCCCCTTCGGCGGTCTGCATCTCGGATTGCGCGATGATCCACGGGCCGTCCAGTTCCACCACCAGCCGCGACCAGCCGGGACGGAACACCCCTGCCCGCAGATCGCGCACCACCGCAGGCCGGGCCAGCCCGTCGATGCCGGTCCAGTCCACTTCGCGCACATCCAGCACCAGCCGCGGCGGCCCGTCCAGCATTCGCACCCGCCAGGGCACCGGCTGGCTGATCGACAGGGTAAGTTCAAGCCGGGCCGCATCGCCGGTGATCCGGCTCTGCCCCGCCGACAGCCTGGCCAGGGCCGACAGGTCCTGCGCCGCCGCCCCGAAGGCCAGCGCGCAGATCACCATCAAAGCTGCCAGAACTGCCCGCATCGCCCGCCCGGATTTTTGCCGCAGTATCCCCGGCAGGCCGCAAAAAGTAAATTCACCTTCCCGCAATCCGGCCCGCCATGAACGCCGACAGCCGCTGCAACCCCTCGGCAATGTCGGCCGTCGACCGCGCATAGGAGAACCGCATCCAGTGCCGCCCGCGCAAGGGATCGAAATCCACCCCCGGCGTGACGGCCACCCCGGCCCCGTCCAGGATTTCGGCGGCAAACTGCAACGAATCCCCGGTCAGCCCCGAGACATCGGCATAGATGTAGAACGCCCCGTCCGGTGGCGCGATCCGGTCGAACCCCGCCTTCGGCAGCCCCTCCAGCATCAGCCGCCGGTTCTCGGCATAGACCTTGCGGTTTGCTTCCAGCTCATCCCCGCAGTCCAGCGCGGCCAGGGCGGCGATCTGGCTGGCATGGGGCGGGCAGATGAACATGTTCTGCGCCAGTCGTTCCACCCGGCGCACCTGATCCTCGGGCACCACCATCCAGCCGATCCGCCAGCCGGTCATGCTGAAATATTTCGAGAAGCTGTTGATCACCCAGGCCCGGTCGCCGATCTCCAGCGCCGAAACCGCCCGGTCGCCGTAATGCAGCCCGTGATAGATCTCGTCCGAGACGAAACCCACGCCGCGATCTCCGGCCCAGTCCATCAGCCGGGCCAGCGCCGCACGGTCCAGCATGGTGCCGGTCGGGTTGCCGGGGCTGGCGACGATCAGCCCGGCCACATCCAGCCCCTCCAGATCCTCCACCACAGGCTGCAACCGGTTCTCCAGTCGCGCCGGCACGCCGACCGGGGTCAGCGACAGCGCGCGCAGGATCTGGCGATAGCTCGGGTATCCCGGTTCTCCCAGCGCCACCCGGTCGCCCGCGTCGAACATCGCGGTGAAGGCCAGCAGGAAGGCCCCCGAAGATCCCGTGGTCACGATCACCCGCGCCGGATCCAGATCGACGCCATACCAGCGCCGGTAAAGCCCGGCGATCCCGGCGCGCAATTCCGGCAACCCCAGCGCCACGGTATAGCCAAGCGGCTGATCCAGCGCGGATTTCAACGCCGCCACCGCACCGGCGGGCGCAGGCGTGCCGGGTTGACCGACCTCCATATGGATGATCCGGCGGCCCGCCGCTTCGGCCGCCCGCGCCCGCTCCATCACATCCATCACAATGAAGGGATCGACATTGCCCCGCCGCGATCCCCGACTTGCGCTTGTCATGCCCCGCCCCTTAAGGTTTCCGCGCATTCATCTGCCCTGCCCCGCCCTGCGGGTCAACCCAAGCCCAAGGAAGCCCCATGCGTCTTGCCCTTACCCTTGCCGCCGCCCTGACCGCCTCGACCGCCCTGGCCGGGGGTCTGGGCGAGATGACCGAGGAAGAGCGCGCCGCCTTCCGCGAAGAGGTGAAGGCCTATCTCTTGGAGAACCCCGAAGTCATCGTCGAGGCGATGACCGTCCTGCAAGGCAAAGAGGACGAAGCCGCCTATCAGCGCGATATCGAGATGCTGAAGGCCAATGCCGGGGCAATCTTCAACAGCCCCGACGACTGGGTCGGCGGCAATCCCGATGGCGACATCACCGTTGTCGAATTCATGGACTACCGCTGCGGCTATTGCCGCAAGGCCTATCAGGAGGTCGAGGATCTGGTCAGCAGCGACGGTAACATCCGCTTCGTGCTGAAGGAATTCCCGATTCTGGGCGAACAGTCGCTGCTGTCGTCGCAATTCGCCATCGCGGTGCGGATGCTTTATGGCGACGACGCCTACAAGGCCGCGCATGACGCGCTTGTCACCCTGCGCGGCGATGCCACCGCCGAAACGCTGGCGCGGCTGGCGCAGGAACTGGGCCATGATCCGGCGGCGGTGGCGGGCAAGATGGCCTCGGACGAGGTGAAGGCGGTGATCACCGCCAATCACGCGCTGGCCACCACGATGGAGATCAACGGCACGCCGACCTTCGTCATCGACCAGACCATGGTGCGCGGCTATGTGCCGCTGGACGGGATGCGCCAGATCGTCGAGGGCCAGCGCAACGAGGGCTGACGGGCCAAGAGGGCTGACGGGGGCAAAATCCTTGATCAAGGATTTTGCAATTTTCTTCGAAGAAAATTGACTACTCGGCCGCCTGCGCCTCGGCGGCCGCAATGGCTTCGGCCCGCTTTTCGACCAGGCCGACGATGTGGTCGATCATCTGGTCGTTGGTCATGGTGTGGTCCTGCTTGCCGGCCATATAGACCATGCCCTTGCCCGCGCCGCCGCCGGTAAAGCCGATGTCGGTCATCAGCGCCTCGCCCGGCCCGTTCACCACGCAGCCGATGATCGACAGGCTCATCGGGGTCTTGATGTGTTCCAGCCGCTTTTCCAGCGCCTCGACCGTCCTGATCACATCGAACCCCTGCCGGGCGCAGCTGGGGCAAGAGATGATCTGCACCCCGCGCGTCCGCAGGCCCAGCGATTTCAGGATCTCGTAGCCGACCTTCACCTCTTCGACCGGATCGGCCGACAGCGACACCCGGATCGTGTCGCCGATCCCGAACCACAGCAGGCTGCCCAGCCCGATGGCCGATTTCACCGTGCCCGCGGTCAGCCCGCCCGCCTCGGTGATGCCCAGATGGATCGGGGCGTCGGTGGCCACCGCCAACTGCTGATAGGCCGCCGCCGCCAGGAAGACATCGCTGGCCTTCACCGAGATCTTGAATTCGTGGAAATCCGCGTCCTGCAGCAGCTTGATATGGTCCAGCCCGGATTCGACCATCGCATCCGGGCAAGGCTCGCCGTATTTCTCCAGGAGATGCCGCTCCAGCGACCCGGCATTCACCCCGATGCGGATGCTGCATCCGTGGTCCTTCGCCGCCCGCACCACCTCGGCCACCCGTTTCGCATCACCGATATTGCCGGGGTTGATGCGCAGACAGGCCGCGCCCGCCTCGGCCGCCTCGATGGCGCGGCGATAGTGGAAATGGATGTCGGCCACGATCGGCACCGGGCTTTCGCGGCAGATCTCGCGCAAGGCGCGGGTGCTGGATTCGTCCGGGGTCGAGATGCGGACGATATCCGCCCCCGCCTCGGCCGCACGGATCACCTGCGCCAGCGTCGCCGCCACATCCGAACTGTCGGTGTTGGTCATGGTCTGCACCGTGATCGGCGCATCGCCGCCCACCGGCACGCGGCCCACCATGATCCGGCGGCTTTGCCGCCGCTCGATATTGCGCCAGGGTCGGATCGGATTCAGCGACATCGGAAAGCCTCAAGCCGGACGGTCACGCCGGATGCGCGGAACATAGGCAAAACGCCACAGGGCGGCAACCACCCGGCATCCGCCGCGCCATCACGAAAGGATCAGTCCTGCACCACCGGGGCAGTGGCCGAGGCATCCGCCGTCAGCACCTTGGCCAGCGCCTCATCCACCGTGGGATCGGCCATCACATAGCGATCCGTCACCGCATCGGGCGACAGCGCGATGTCCTTGGCCACATTTGCCCCCGGAGCCGCCGGCCCATAGGTCACGCCATCGACCAGCAGATAGACCGAACCGGAATTTCCGGTGCGCAACAGCGCCGCCTGTTCCAGCGCGGGCACGGCATAGCGTTCGCCCGCATCCAGCGTCTTTTCGAACAGCACCGTGCCATCGGCGGCATTCACCCGCACCCAGGCCGGACGCACGGCCAGGATTTCCACACCGGGCCGCGCATCGGCGACAACCTGAACCGCCTCTTCGCCCGTGGCGGGCTGGTCGGCGGCGGCAATGCCATCCTGCGCGGGTGCGACCCCGGCAAGCCGCGGGTCGATGGCCGCAATCGGGCCGTCGCGCGACACCAGCACCGGCACATCCAGCGCCTGCGGACGGTACAGCCGGTCCAACCCGTCGGGCGCAACTTCGGCCGTGGCCGTCGCCGTAGTCGCCCCGGTGGCAACGACAGGCGCCGGGGCCGGTTCCGCCCCGGACAAGGGGTCGATCTGCGCCACCACCGAAGGGGCCTCGTCCACCGGGGCAAGCTGCACCCGCTGCACTTCGCGCAGCACAGACCAGCCGCCATAGCCGATGGCCCCGATCAGCACCAGCAGCACCGCGACCGAGCCGACAGCACCGGGTTCGATCCGTGAAAACACGCTTTCGCCGCGCGGGATGAAGGTGGCGTTCGGATTGGCCAGCGGATCGGCGAATTCCGCCCGGACCCGCGCCTGCTGTGCCTGCCGCTGCGGCGCGGCCGAAGCCGACAGACCATGCGCCACGGTGAAATTCGCCTCAGCGCAGAAACGGCGGAAAGCGTCATCCGGGTCCATCCCCAGATAGCGCGCATAGGACCGCACATAGCCCGCAACGAATCCGGGGGTTTCAAAGGCCGACACATCGGCATTCTCGATGGCGGCGATATAGGTGGCCTTGATCTTCAGCTCTCGCTGCACATCCAGCAGAGACTTGCCCAGCGTGGCGCGTTCGCCCCGCATCAGGTCGCCCAGACGCAGATCGAAATCGTCAAAGCCCTTCGGCTTCTCCTCTTCCGATGCCTGAGGTTTGGACCTCCAGCCGATCATCCGTGACCTGTCCCCTTGGCCGCCCTGTTATTGCCCGAGTCGCTTCCCCGGCGACTCACAGGCTTCGTATTGCGGGGAACGCTAGCACAGGGCAAGGCCCTTTGCACATGCAGGATCGCCTTTCAGGCGCTTGCCTCGGCACGATTCAGCGCACAGTGCCGCCACAGCGAATCCATCGCCCGGACAAGGGCGTCGATCTCCCCTGGGTTGTGGACCGGGCTGGGCGTGAACCGCAGCCGTTCGGTGCCGCGGGGCACGGTCGGAAAGTTGATCGGCTGCACATAGATGCCGAACTGTTCCAGCAGCATGTCGGACAGCATCTTGCAATGGATGGGGTCGCCGACATGCACGGGCACAATATGCGACCCTTCGTCGATGATCGGCAGGCCCAGCCCGCGCAGCCGCATCTTCAGGATGCGGGCATTGGCCTGCTGTTCCTCGCGCAGTTTCGCGCCTTCGGGCCCCTTCAGAAGCCGCACCGAAGCCGCCGCGCCGGCCGCCACCGCAGGCGGCAGCGAGGTGGTGAAGATGAAGCCCGGCGCATAGCTGCGGACGGCATCCACCATCTTCGCAGATGCAGCAATATAGCCGCCGAAAACGCCGTAGGCCTTGGCCAGCGTGGCGTTGATGATGTCGATCCGCTGCATCTGGCCGTCTCGTTCGGCAACGCCCGCGCCGCGGGGGCCATACATGCCCACGGCATGCACCTCGTCGATATAGGTCAGGGCGCCGAATTCCTGCGCAAGGTCGCAGATCCCGGCGATCGGACCGAAATCGCCGTCCATCGAATAGATCGATTCAAAGGCGATCAGCTTCGGGGCCGCCGGATCATCCGCCGCCAGAAGCTCACGCAGATGCGCCAGGTCATTGTGCCGGAAAATCCGCTTCTCGCCGCCGCCGCGCTTCACCCCTTCGATCATCGAGGCATGGTTCAGCGCATCGGAATAGATGATCAGGCCGGGAAAGATCTTGCGCAGCGTCGACAGCGTGGCGTCATTGGCGATATAGGCGCTGGTGAAGACCAGGGCGGCCTCCTTGCCATGCAGATCGGCCAGTTCGGCCTCCAGCCGCTTGTGATAGACCGTGGTGCCGCTGATGTTGCGCGTGCCGCCCGATCCGGCCCCGGTCGCCTCCAGCGCCTCGTGCATTGCGGCCAGCACTGCGGGATGCTGGCCCATCCCCAGATAATCATTGCCGCACCAGACGGTGATCGGCTTTTCGGTCCCGTCCGGCCGTGTCCAGACTGCATGCGGGAAATGGCCCTGCTTGCGCTCGATGTCGATGAAGGTGCGATAGCGCCCCTCGTCATGCAGCTTTTGCAGCGCATGGGTCAGTCGGGCTTCGTAATCCATCGTCGTCTCCTGGCCTTGGCTTGGGACTTGACCCTAGCGCAGCGGGGCGCTCCCCTGCCTTGACTTGCGTCAAACCGGGGGGCGGTATCAAGGGGCGAATTGTCGCCCCCATGATACAGCTTTTTCAATCATTCCGGCGCAACTTCCAGCACCAGAACGCAAGGCGCCTTGGCCTTCGATGCCTCTTCACAGGCCTTGACCGCCGCTGCCCCCGCCTCTTCGGCCGTGGCCAGCCCGGCCAGTGCCACAGCCGACGCCACCGGCTTGCCCTTGCGGATGAAGCCTTCCTTCTGGTTCACCGCCATTGCGGCAAAGCCCTTTTCGGCCCCCTCGCCCGCCGAGATGAACACCTGCAACGCCTGTTCGTTCGACAGCACCAGCCGCAGTGTCATCAGCTCTTCCTCGGTCAGGAAGGGCTGCACATGCAGCTTCACCGCCGATTTGCCCAAGGTGGCCTCTTCCACGGCCACATCCTGCGCCGCCGCCGCCCCGGCCGCCAGCACCAGCGCCGCCGCCAGACCCAGTTGACCCTTCATCGCACCCTCCACAGATGGCTTTTCTGCCCCCTAGCGCAAACCGCCCCCTCTGGACAGCCCCCCGCCGCCTGCTAGGCTGCCCCCCGCCATAACAAATCGGAGAGCGCGATGTCGCTGGACGCCACCCTTGCCCGCATCGACGAAACCCTGCCGCAGGCGCTGGACCGGCTGATGCAGCTTTTGCGCATCCCGTCGATTTCCACCGATCCTGCCTACAAACCCGATTGCGCCCGCGCCGCCGAGTGGCTGGTCGCCGATCTGCAATCGCTGGGTTTCGAGGCCCGCGCCGCCGCCACGCCGGGACATCCGATGGTGGTGGCCCATGGCGGGACCGGTCCGCGGCATATCCTGTTCTACGGCCATTACGACGTGCAGCCGGTCGATCCGCTGTCGCTCTGGGACCGCGATCCCTTCGATCCCGAAATCCAGGACACGCCCAAGGGCCGCGTCATCCGCGCCCGCGGCGCGTCCGACGACAAGGGCCAGCTGATGACCTTCATCGAGGCCTGCCGGGCGTGGAAGCATGTCCATGGCAGCCTGCCCGGCAAGCTGACGATCTTTCTGGAAGGCGAAGAGGAATCCGGCTCGCCCTCGCTGATCCCCTTCATGCAGGAAAATCGCGCCGAACTGACCGCCAGCCTGGCCCTGATCTGCGACACCGGGCTTTACGAAGACCGCGTGCCCGCGATCAGCACCCAGTTGCGCGGGCTGGCGAAATCCGAATTCACCATTCACGCGGCAAAACGCGACCTGCATTCCGGGGCCTATGGCGGGCTTGCCCGCAATCCCCTGCATGTGATGGCGCAACTTCTGGCCGACCTGCACGATGCCTCGGGGGCCGTCACGATTCCCGGTTTTTATGACGATGTGGACGAACTGCCCGACACGCTGCGCAGCCAGTGGCAGGGGCTGGCCTTCAACCATGCCGCCTATCTGGGCGATGTCGGCCTGTCGCTGCCTGCGGGAGAAGCGGACCGCACCCCGCTGGAAATGCTGTGGTCGCGCCCGACGGCCGAGGTGAACGGCATGTGGGGCGGCTACAATGGTGCCGGCTTCAAGACCGTGCTTCCGGCCGAAGCGCATGCCAAGGTGTCGTTCCGGCTGGTGTCCCGGCAGGACCCGGCAAAGATTCTGACCGCCTTCCGTCAATGGGCAGAATCCCGCATCCCCGCCGATTGCCGGATCGAATGGCATGACGGCATCGAAGGGTCTCCGGCCTCGGTCATGTCGATCTCGGACCCGGCCTTCGAACAGGCCCGCGCCGCCCTGACCGAGGAATGGGGCCGCCCGGCCGTCTTTGTCGGCGAAGGCGGGTCGATCCCGATCGCGGGCTATTTCAAATCCGTGCTGGGCATGGATGCGATGCTGGTCGGCTTTGCCAAGGATGACGACCAGATCCATTCGCCGAACGAGAAATACGACCTGGAAAGCTTCCACAAGGGCATCCGCAGCTGGGCCCGCATCCTGGCCCGCATCGCATGACGCTGACGATCCGCGACGCCATGCCGGGCGATGAACCGGCCTGGCGTCGGCTTTGGGACGGTTATCTGGATTATTACTGCGTAACCCTGACACCCGATGTCACCGCGAACACCTGGGCCAATATCCTGGCCCCGGCAGCGCCGTTGAACGCCCGCATCGCCTGCCTGAACGGTCGCCCCGTCGGCTTTGCGATGCATCTGCATCACCCGTCGTCCTGGGTGATCGGCGAGGATTGCTATCTGGAAGACCTGTTCGTCGATCCGGCTGCGCGCGGCAGCGGAATCGGCCGGGCGCTGATCGACGATCTGGTGACACTGGCGCGGGGCAAGGGCTGGAAGCGGCTCTACTGGCACACCCGCCATGACAATGCCAAGGCCCGCGCGCTTTACGATCAGTATGTCCGCACCGACGATCACATCCGCTATCGGATGAGGCTCTGACCCTCGTGCCGCTGCACAAACACCAGGGATACGGGGGAGCGGTGGCGCGGTGGACGGGGCTCGAACCCGCGACCCCCGGCGTGACAGGCCGGTACTCTAACCAACTGAGCTACCACCGCGCGATTGCGGCGGGATAGTCGGTCGCGCCGGGGGCGTCAAGCGGGAAATCGCAATGGTCGCGCGACAGGGCAAGCGATCCCCCGGACGGCACAAGCCATTGACACAAAAGCAGGATCGCCGCTGCCCGCCATTGGACGGGCCTATGGCCGGTCAGGATGCAAAGGGGGGAACGGTGGCGCGGTGGACGGGGCTCGAACCCGCGACCCCCGGCGTGACAGGCCGGTACTCTAACCAACTGAGCTACCACCGCGCGAACCGTGGGGGCCTGATACAGACCCCCCGCACCGCCGTCAATGGGGCGGCGCGGGAAAAATCACGCCCTGGAAGCGTGTCCGACAAAAGTGGACTCCGGTTTTGGCGAAAGGCACGCGATCCCGAAGAAGCCAGAGTCTGTCCGGCGCTTCTGTCAGCGCCGGACAGACTCTAGCGCTCCGGGGCCGGGATATGTTCGTGATCGTCCCCCGGCGGCAGGCTGAAGCGGCCATGCGTCCAGTCCCCCGCCCGCCAGGCTTCTTTCGCCGCCTCGATCCTGTCACGGCTCGACGCCACGAAATTCCACCAGATATAGCGCGGCCCGCCCATGGTGGCCCCGCCCAGCAGCATGATCCGCGCGCCCTGATCGCCCGCTTTCACCGACACCCGGTCGCCCGGCCGGAACACCAGCATCCGCCCGGACTCGAACGCCTGCCCGCCGACGGAAACCTCGCCTTCCAGCACATAGACACCGCGGTCCTCGTGATCCTCGGGCAGGGGAATGGCCGCGCCCGGTGCCAGACGCGCATCGGCATAGAACACCTCGGACGGCATATCCAGCGGCACCCGTTCGCCCCAGGCCTGACCCAGGATCAGCCGCACCTCCTTGCCCTCGCCCTCCAGCTCGGGCAACTGCGTCTTCGGCACATGGATGAAGCCGGCGGCATCCTCCTCCCGATCCTCAGGCAGCGCCAGCCAGGTCTGCAGGCCGAACATCGACAGGGGCGCCTTGCGTGCAGCGCCGTCGGTGCGTTCGGAATGGGTGATGCCGTGGCCCGCCATCATCCAGTTCACCGCCCCCGGTTCGATCCACTGGTCGGTTCCCAGCGAATCCCGGTGATGCAGCCGCCCGCGCATCAGATAGGTGACGGTGCCAAGGCCGATATGCGGATGCGGCCGCACGTCGATGCCCTGCCCCGTCAGGAATTCGGCCGGGCCAATCTGGTCGAAGAAGATGAACGGCCCAACCATCTGCCTTTGCGCCGATGGCAGGGCCCGCCGCACCTCGAACCCGCCCAGATCGCGGGCGCGGGGGACGATGACGGTTTCGATACTGTCCACCTGATCGCCGATCGGGATCGACGGGTCGAGGATCGGGTTCCAGCTCATCGGTGCCTCCCTTTGCTGCCTTTGGGTCGCCTCAGGCAGTATGCAGCCAATCGGCCCGCCTGCAAAACCCCGGTGATCGGCAAGTCACTGTGCGCGGATGCACCAAAGGGCGGAAAGCCGGGGCGGATCGTGGACCGACCCCGGCGGTCCCTCAGCCCCTGTTCTGCGTCACTTCGGCCAGCAGCCGTTCGGTACGGGCCTCTTCCAGCCGGTTGACCAGCCGGTCCGATTCTTCCTTGTCGCGCAGCGCCTTGGTGATGCCGACGGTCGAACTGACCAGCATCAGCGCCGCCATGGCATAGAATCCCTTGGCCGCGAAACTGGCCTCAAGGAAATAGATCCCCCCCGCCATCATCACGGCGGCCACCACGAAATTGCCATAGCTGAACAGGTTGAACGCCTGCGAGGTGCGGATCGGGGATTGCGAAAGCTCGGTCATGTCATTCCTCTGGTTGCTGACAAGTTTCAATGGATTGAACGTCGATCTTCACGTGGATTTCGCCTTCAGCCGTGCCAGCACGGCCTGCGCATCGGGGCGCAGAGCCGGGCCGCAACCCGCCGCTGCAAGCCGCACCGCCACGGTTTCGGCCGACAGACCCGCCGACAGCTCGGCCACGCCTGCCGCCGTTGCCTCGGCCTGGAACTGGCGGTCCTGCAACCGGGTCAGCGTCGCTTCGGCCTCGGCCAGCGAGGCGGTGACGGGCCGCTGCACCACGCCGCGCACCGCCTGGGATTTCTGCGCCGCATCGGCCAGTTGCATCCCGCGTTGCAGTTCGCGCAGCCGCAGTTCGGCCCCGGCCAACTCGTCGCGCAGCCGGGCAATCTCGGTCTCATAGCGCGCCAGCGCCCGTTCGGCCGTGGTGCGTTCGGCCTCAAGCTGGGCGATGGCGGCGGCGGCTTCTGTCGCCAGATCCTCGCGCCCCTGCCCCAGCGCCGCCAGCGCGCGCACCTCAAGATCTGCGATCTGGCCGCCGATCCGCGGCAGCGACCGCCGCTCGCGTTCGGCATAGGCCATCACCACGGCAACCGACCGGCGCGCAGCCTCGACCCCCGCGGCCGCATCGCGCAACTGCTGGCGCAGGATCGACAAAGCATTGGCATCGGCGACGGCCAGCGCCGCATCGTGGCCGCGTCCCCGGATCAGGGTGACGAGTGTGTTGAACATCGGGTCCTCCTTGTGATAGCGTCGAAATGAACGCTGTTCAATTCACCTTGCGCCCAAAATGAACAGCGTTCAACATTTTTTTGAACGCCGTTCAGAAACGATCGAGAGACGGATGAGCGACAATTCGACCAGGGACCGGAAGGCCGATCTGCAAGCCCGGCTGATCGACGCGGCCGAGGCCGAGATTGCCGAAAACGGCCTTGCCGCGCTGAAGGCCCGCAACGTCACGCAACGCGCGGGCTGCGCCCTTGGCGGGCTTTACACCGCCTTTGACGATCTCGACATGCTGGTCCTGCACGTCAACAGCCGCACCCTTGCCCGGATGGCCGAGGCGCTGACCGCCCCCGAAGGCAATCCGCTACAGGTGACGCTTGCGCTGGCCGATGCCTATGCGGTCTTTGCCCTGCAAAACCGGCGGCTGTGGTCGGCGCTTTTCGAACATCAGTGGCCCGAAGCCCTGCAGATGCCCGACTGGCACCGCCAGGAATATCAGAACCTGATCGCCCGGATCGGTGCGCCGCTGATGGCGCTGCGCCCCGACCTGCCACAGCAGGCGGTGGCGCTGCGGGTCCGCACCCTTTTCGGTGCCGTGCATGGTGTGGTGCATCTGGCGCTTCAGGGCCGGCTGGTCGGCCTGCCCGAACCCGTCCTGCGCGCCGAAGTCGCTGCCCTTGTCACGGCGCTGGTGTTGGGGGCGCGGCAGGTGGCGGGCGGCATGGTGGACCTTGGGGGAGAAAGTTCGAACACCCTCATTGATACACTGGAGGGCTGGCAAAGCCAGCTGACACACTTCGATCTTAGCGATCTGAAGTGTGTCCATGTCCCGCCCAGAGAGTGAATTCAACGCTGTAGCAGCAGCCAAACCCCGCACCCCTGCCCCTTTCTCACTGCGCCTTACCTTCGAGGAACGGGCGCGGCTGGAGCGGGACGCTGCCGGGATGAGCCTTGGGGCATACATCCGGGGTCGGCTCTTCGGTGAGGATACCAACCCACGCAAGACGCGGGGGAAAACACCGGTCAAGGACCATGAGGCCTTGGGCCGCGTCCTTGGGGCGCTTGGCGGTTCTCGCCTGTCGCAGAACCTCAACCAGTTGGCGCGGGCGGTGAACACCGGCTCCCTCCCCGTCACGCCCGAAACCGAACGCGACCTCCGCGAGGCCTGCGCCGCCGTCGCCCTGATCCGGACCGAACTCATGCGCGCCCTTGGAGCCAGCGCGGGGGGTGAGCCATGATTTTGAAAGGCTCCCAACGTGGCAATGCCGCCCAGCTGGCCCGGCACCTTCTGAACCTGCGTGAGAACGAGCATGTCGAGCTTCATGAGCTGCGCGGGTTTACCAGCGAAGGGCTTCTTGATGCCCTGAACGAGGCCGAGGCTATCGCCAAAGGCACACGCTGCAAGCAATGCCTGTTCTCCCTCTCTTTAAGTCCGCCGCCTGATGTTGCGGTCGATGTGGCCACCTTCGAGACGGCCATCGAGATGGTCGAGATGCGCCTCGGTCTGGACGGTCTGCCACGGGCCATCGTCTTCCATGAGAAGGAAGGGCGACGTCATGCCCATGCCGTTTGGTCCCGGATCGATCATGAAACGATGACAGCCCGGAACCTCGCCTGGTTCAAGACCCGCCTGAACGACGTGGCCAAGGAGCTGTTCCTGCATCATCAGTGGGAGATGCCGAAAGGCTTCATCGACCGCGCCCTGCGCAATCCGCTGAACTTCAGCCGCGAGGAATGGCAGCAGGCCAAGCGGCACGAGGTCGATCCCCGGATGCTGAAGGCCATGTTCCGGGCCTGCTGGCATGCCAGCGACAATGCCGCCACCCTGAAAGCGGCACTGGAAGAGAAGGGCTTCTTTCTGGCCCGTGGGGATCGCCGGGGCGTGGTTGCGGTGGACTACCGGGGCGAGGTCTATGCCCTTGGCCGGTGGTCCAGTGTGAAAGAAAAAGATGTGGCCGGACGCTTCCCCAAGCCGGAACGGCTTCCTTCGGTCGAGGCGGCGAAAGCCCTGATCGCCACCCGGATGACCGAAAAACTCCAGACCTACATCAAGGAGGTCGAGGCGACCTATGGACGGCTGTCTCCCAGCGTCGAGTTCCGACGGATACAGCTGGTGCAACGCCAGCGTCAGGAACGGAAGGACCTCGGCGAAGTCCATGCGCGCCGGTGGCAGGCGGAAGAGCGGGCAAGGGCCGCGCGACTGCCTCGGGGTTTTTCAGGCATCTGGCACCGGATCACGGGGAGATATTCGAAGATCAGGCTTCAGAATGAGGTCGAGGCGCTGAAAGCCTGGCAGCGAGACAGAGCGGAGAAGGATGCGTTGGTTTCAAGGCAACTGACGGAGCGGCAAGAGCTGCAAAAGGCCGTTCAGCACTTCCGCGAGACCCGCGCCAAGGACATTGGCGAGATCGAGCGGGAGATCGGCGAATACCTGGCCCTGCAGCGCAGCGACCTGCCCCGCGTGAAAGACTTCAATGAGAAGTCCGGCGCAAAGACCCAAAACCGGTCGCAGACCAGACGCCGCGACAAGGGCTTCGATGGCCCGGAGTTCACACCATGATGAAGGAGCAACGATAATGACCAAGACGGTCCGGCTGACATTGGACCAAGACCTGACGGCTAAGCTCGAAGAGCTGGCGGACTTCCACGGCGAAAGCACGGAAGAGACGCTCCGCCTTTTGATCCGCTACGGTCATGCGGACAAGCAGCGCTTCGCCGAAGAAGAATTCGGGCAAAACGACGAAAAAATGCCGCCGCTTGAGCTGCAGCCCGATAATGAAATTCCGATGTGAACGCCAAAGAGAATACGGAAATTCAAATTAATTTGCCGTTAACCAATATTTATTCAAGAATGGGTATGCTTGTTTGATCCGGGGATTCATGTATGAAATTATTGTTTGCCACCCTCATCGCTGTACTTTCCATTGCAGCTCCTGCACGCGCATGCACAAACCCTGTCGGAACAGCCGGGGATGCGACATTCAACACCACGGACAATGTTCCCGCATACTGCGACGGCACGAACTGGATCGCGATGACGGGGGGGCACGAGTTCTCTGCCAGACCCCAGAGGTGGATTAATGGCGCATTGGACGCTTGATGAAACCAGCGGTACTTTTGCCGACACATCTGGAAACAGCAATACGGGTACGCAGATCGGCGGCGTTTCTTATAACCAGATTGGCCCCGTAAACAGAGCAGCAGGTTTTGGAAGCGGCGTTGAATATATCCAAGTACCGCACAACGCGTCTTTAAATCCCACACAAGATATTACGATCTCTTTCTGGGTTTATACGAATGTGGATTGGAATACCCAAGCCGATGATGTCTGGCGGCTTATGGACAAAAAGCAAACGGCGCTTGATACCTCGCCGGGATGGTATCTTGCCGTGAACGGCTATATAGGGGAGTCTCTGCAGATTGTGCTTGGGGATGGAACACTCTCAAGCTCTTTAGCATCGGGCGGTCTCGCATGGGATACCGGCCGATGGTATCATATTGCTTTTGTTTTTCAGGCATCATCGGCAACAGGCTTATGGTACCGCGATGGCGTTCTGGTCAATACGGCCACTGACGTATTTTTAACGCCAAACTGGGGGACACAAAATTTAAGAATTGGCAGTGATACCTTTAATGATAGTTTGAACGGACGCATGGATGATGTGCGGGTGTATAATCGTATGTTGAACCTCACAGAAGTCCAGCAACTTTATAATCTGGGCCTTGCAAACCGAACCGCCGTCGTCCCTTCCGGCCTGATCGGGCATTGGCGGCTGGATGAGACGAGCGGCACAGTGGCAGCGGACAGCAGCGGGAATGGGCGTCACGGAACCTATAGTGTTGATGCGTCCGTGATGAGTGTGCCAGGTATGGTTGGGAGAGGTTGCAGAACTGGTGGTGTTGTTACTATACCTGACAACGATGACTTTGACGTTGTCCCAGGCCAAATTATGACGATAGCGTTCTGGTTGTATAACGCACCGGGCAGCGGGACTCCCATAGAGAAACGTACATCCGGTCCATATAGGGGCTATACTCTACAGCAGGACGGTGTGCCAAACAGATTACAGGGGCGTCACTTCATTGGTGACGGTAACAACGTCTTCGGCCCGAACCTGAGTGCTCGATTTGGAACGTGGTCTCATGTTACCTGCACCATTGATGCAGTGGCCAACACATTTGGTTGTTACAGAGACGGTGCAAACTATATCAGCCGTTCCTTGGTTGGGGATACATCCAATTCAGCGCCTTTGGAGCTATGTAATATTGGCGGAAACGCAATGATGGATGATGTACGGATTTACAGGCGGGTCCTTACCGTTTCGGAAATTCAGGAGATCATGGCGGCCCAAGATGGTATCCGTTACAACAGCAACCACCGGAAGATGGAGTACTTCGACGGCAACCGCCATGTCTCCATGACCCCCCCATGGCCGGATGTGACGGACGGCCTTGTCGGGCATTGGAAGCTGGATGAAACCACGGGTACGACTGCGGCGGATAGCAGTGGAAACGGCCTAGCTGGAACGATGGTCAATGGTCTTAACGGCGGATCATCGACATATGGCACCGTTGGAAGAGCGCTCACCTTTAACAGTGGGGCCGCAAACGGGATAACCTTTGGTCAGAACTCCAGCCTGGACTTCAGTCCGGGGAACCAGTTCACATTCTCGGCTTGGGCCTACCCAAATGACGCAACAACGGGCGGTTCAATTTTTTCACGCGGTAACTATAACTCAAGTGCGGATACATTTTCTTACAATTTAGGCGGCTATGGGGTAATCCTCCCCGTTTTAACGGGGCGCGACCGTAGAACTCACGCGGCCATTTTCAGCTTCATGGCGGGTGTAACGCCGCCGATGCCCATATTCGGGCGTTCGTTGTTGTAGGTCCATAGCCATTCG
>Ga0209570_1000402_pt1 | contig 55798 bp, 44 predicted proteins | sample EBPBio172007_DNA_FD_185861 | JGI IMG/M metagenome (GOLD analysis project Ga0209570, IMG submission 185861) | Wastewater treatment Type I Accumulibacter community from EBPR Bioreactor in Madison, WI, USA - Reactor 1_9/17/2007_ DNA (SPAdes)... | ecosystem: Engineered > Bioreactor > EBPR >... | reverse complement strand
TAGATTTTACATTTGATGATTATGAAACAGAGCCGGAAAAGAGCGAAGTAGTTCATACGATAAAGTTGAAAAATCAACATGGTAAAGTATTTTACGATAAATTAACATTTATCTATATAGAAATGCCGAATTTCCGATTAAAAGAGGAAGAACTTAGAACACGTTTGGATAAATGGCTTTATTTTATTCGCCATTTGGAAGATTTTCAAACAATTCCGTCAATATTTTCTGATGAAGTATTCAGTGAGGCATTTTCGAAAGCAGAATTAGCAAAACTTGGTACAGCAGAATATGCGAATTATGAGCATAGTTTGAAGATATACAGGGATTTAAAAAGTGTAATAGATACAGCGTTTGATGAGGGTAAACTTGAGGGTAAACTAGAAATTGCAAAATCTGCAAAACAAATGGGTCTAAAAATAGAAGATATAATCAGATTAACTGGCTTGAGGCGTGAAGATATTGAAAATTTATAAACGCTATGAATATAAAGACCACCTTGGCAATGTGCGTGTGGTGAGTAATGACATCAAATCACGGGCGGTGAGTACAGTGCCATTTACAACAAAAATATGTAACTTTGCGAACTATTACCCTTTCGGAATGCAGCATACAGGTACGGCAGGCAGCTATGATCTGAGCAGTGATTACCGATATGGGTATAATGGCAAAGAAAAAGATGATGAAATAAAAGGAGAGGCAAATAGTTTGGACTTCGGCGCAAGAATATATGACCCGAGAGTAGGCAGATGGATGAGTACAGATCCGAAAGAAAGAGATATGCCTTATGAGAGTTCATACAGTGCGATGGGTAATAATCCGGTCTTAAATCTTGACCCGGACGGACAATCGTGGGAACCATTCGATAAAAATGGGAAAACAGTTAAAATTGATGACTATGATAATATTCATGATTACCGTTGGGTAGATTACGACAAAGATGAGAATGGGAATTTAACTGCGAAAGCGAATACTGTAGAAACGGCTTACTTGTTTGACAAAAATGGAATGACAACTTTAAGTTCTAAAGGATATAGCCTTCAAAAAAGTTGGTTGCCATATAGCAAAATAAGCACTAGTGATAAAAAAGCCGATGCAAATATTGCTACATTAGACCCAAGAGTTCAAAATCAAATGAAAGCAGTTATCTTAGAACTGAGATTACGCTATTCTATTGATGCACGAGGTGCTGCACAAGGCGGATTTAGAACTTACGCAGAACAAGATGCAATTTTTGCTCGGGGTGCGTCAAAGGCAAAAGGAGGCGAAAGTAATCATAACTTCGGAATAGCGATGGATGTTGCGATATTTGAAAATGGAAGATATTTTTCAAAAGGGTCAGAATGGCAATATAATACTTACGGACGAGTAGCAAAAAAATGGGGTTTAATGTGGGGAGGAGATTGGAAAGGTTTTTTTGATCCTGCACATGTTGAGTATAAACACAATCTAACTATGAAGGAACTACGGACATTGCCAAAAGATGTTAAAGGTTTTTTTGTTGAATTACCATAAGTGATATGAAACTAAGTTGTTGTCTAATTTATTGTCTTTTACTCTCATCAATTTATTCATGCTCTGATAGAAAAATTGATAACAAAGCAGAGGTACTGGGGAAGAAGACTCTCTTCGATACAATCATAAATGAAAAAAAATATAAAGGTGAGGAATTAGATACAGTTAAACAATCAGAATGGGGAAGGATAAAAGCTAGTAATGATACTGTAAAATATAACTTTTCAATAGAAGATTTAGGTACGGAAGGTAATGAAGGGACAGCATACTACTTAAATCGAAATTTGAAAAAGATAGAGTTTTCCATCTATACGAGTATGTGGCGAAGAGATTTTCAATATGTTGTTCAAAGAGAAAAAATTTATGTAACTGAAGAGAATTTTAATATTTATGAACATGAGAACAAACTAAGTACTAAATATTATATCACGAATTTACAAGGTGTTCCACAGGGTACAGTTGATTCAACTAGTTTGAATATTCTATTAAAAATTAGGAATACCGTTCCTTTCAAAATAAATCAATAATTATCCCAAAGAATTATTAATTAGGTGCACAAGAGTAGCTTTCAAGTTTTCGCAACCATCATTGCATTTGCCTCTGCTCTTCATGAGTAACCCACAAGTCCAAGTTTTCCACACCCAATTTCCCACTAACATCAAATCATACGCTCATCAATAATATGGGTGAAATTGTTGGAGAGCCGATACAGAGAGTGGACTTAGGCGGAGAATATCAATTGATATATTCATTGTCAAATTTGACAAATGGGATATATATAGTTAATTTCCGCTCAGGATTTTATACAAAAAATGAAAGTATTATGTATGTATGGTAAATAGCCAGCTCCCAAATTCTCAATGTTTTTGAAACCTTATAGCTTTAAGTCGAAATTCAGATGAAATTCTGACTGGATTTATGTCGAAGTGGTATATTTATTCTACAACATTGCGAGAGTCATATTGCTATCCGGTTTGTGCTTATCGGGGGAGTATTTCATTATCGGATTTATAACGAACCAAAATTGTCACACGACGATTGCTGATGTCAAAAGGATTTTCCGGAGTGCGTAATTTTCTGTCGGCATAACCTTTTACGCCAATGACTTGCCCTTCCCAAAGTCCATTACTTTCCATCACACGGCGGGCACTGTTGGCTCTGTCTGCCGATAATTCCCAATTACCATAACCCGTATTTTTACCATAACCGCGAGTATCGGTATGTCCTTCAATTTCCACAAAATTGGGGATTTTACCCACCTCTGCTCCAAGTTGCTGCAATAAAGTAATCGCTTGTTTATTAAGACGAGCACTTCCTACTTCAAAAAACACACTTTCCTCATTTTCTACTAATTCAATACGCAGCCCTTCTTGAGTTATTTGTACATTTAATGAACTGATTAGTTTTGCTAAATTTTGGTCTTTTTTTGCTAATTCTTGAATTTGGTCTTTAACAGATTTTTCTAAACTTTTTATTCGTGCTGAGTCTTGAATTTTTTCCACGACTATTGCTTTACGCATGGAATCGGTTAATTTATATGCATCCTTACCGCCTGATTTTTTCCCATCTTCTTTGCCTTGTCCTGTAGTGGGTTTAATATTATCTACTGCCACAGGCAATGCTTTCCCTTGTAAAAAGCTGAATGCGCCGGGTTCGGTAAAAAACTGTGCTACCCCTTTTTTGGTCGCATCGCTAAGACCAAGAATCCACATCACCAAGAAAAATGCCATCATCGCCGTCACAAAATCGGCATACGCTACTTTCCATGCACCGCCATGATGACCATGATGAGCAGCTTTTTTCTTTTTTTTAATTATGGGTTGTTCTGTATTTTCCATGTAAATTTCTCTTTAATGAGATTATCGTGCTTTTTTGGTTGCTTCTTCAGTTTCTTTGAACGATGGACGAATATGAGGAGGGATACTGCGTCGGGCAAATTCTACGGACACAGAAGCGGGTGACCCTTTGGCAAATGACAGTAAAGCCACTTTTATTGCCGTCATATAATGCTCTGCTTCATGCACTGCATTTTCCATATTCTTGGCAATAGGTCCCACCACACCATACGCCATCAATACCCCGAAGAATGTTCCTACAAGAGCCGCACCCACGCTGCTACCAATGACTGCCGGTGGCTGATCAATAATACCCATAGTGATGATAACCCCAAGTACTGCCGCCACGATACCCAGACCCGGAAAAGCATCTGACACCGTTGCTAATGCTGTGGGCACTTGCAATTCTTCCCTATGGGCTGTTTCAAGATCAATGTCCATGAGTTCTTCCAAATCATATGGCGAAGCACCGCCACCAAGCACTATTTTTAAGGTATCGCATAAAAAATCGGTAGCATGATGATTACCAAGAAATGTCGGATACTTGGTAAAAATCGAACTGGATGAAGGGTTTTCTATATGTGGTTCAAGGGCAATCACTCCTTCACGCTTAGCAAAATTAAACAGCTCGAATAAAAGCTGCATAAGCTCTAAATAGGTTGCTTTTGTGAGTTTACTTCCCTTAAGAGTTCCTATAACTCCTTTGAAGACACCAATAGTGACATTCAAAGGATTGGCGATAAGCATCGAACCCAATGCCGCACCGCCGATAATGATAAACTCATTCAACTGCCATAAAATAGCAAGGTCGCCATGGTGCATTGTGTACCCGACAACTATACTACCAAAGACGACAACTATACCGATAATGACGAACATGCGACCACTTTCAAAGAATGAAACAACTCTGCAAACTATCTAAAACACAATTACAAGTATCAAATCTAAAAAAATATGCCAAATAATAGAGTATTTGATGCGATTTTGATGAATAAAATTCTTCCGCTACCCCCAATGTGCAGCCACGGTTCTGATGGAATTCTGATGGAATGCAATTTTACTATTCCATATTTCATAGAACAATAGCCATTTGTTCCATAGTTTTGCCAATAATTTTACAACACCATACCATAGCACTTATGCACATAGCACCATTCTTAGACCAGAAAACCAAAATTATATGCACGATGGGTCCTGCCATTGGCTCCGAAGAAAAAATTATCGAGTTACTTCATGCGGGAGCAAATGCGTTTCGATTAAATATGTCACATGGATCGCATAGTGTCCATAAGCAATATGTGGATTTTATTCGTGCAGCCGAGAAAAAAATAGGATTTCATATACCCATCATTGCCGATTTACAAGGTCCCAAAATCCGTGTGAGTGATCTGCCGAATGGCTCTGTTCCTTTTATGACAGGCAGAGATGTCTATTTTGCGGATACGGCAGCGTTTCGCTCAAAAAAAATCAAATTGCCCGATGATACCATCCCAATAGAATATCCAACATTCGCAAAAGATGTCAAGAAGGGAGATTTTTTACTGTTCGATGATGGCTTATTGAAAGCGGAAGTCCGAGCAACCGACGGCATAGTGGTGAAAGCAGTGGTAATCAATGGCGGAACATTAAAATCTCGCAAAGGATTGAATTTACCCTCAACCTCAGTGAGTCAGCCGGCTTTGTCGGACAAAGATAAAAAAGATGTACTTTTTGCCATAGAAAACGGTTGTGATTATGTGGCTTTATCATTTGTACGCAATGCTAAAGATGTGCAATTATTACAACGTTTTTTAGCGCATCATGGCAGTTCAATGTGGATATGTTCAAAAATCGAAAAACCCGAAGCAGTAAACGATTTAGACAATATTGTCAAAGCGAGTAATGCTATTATGGTGGCACGCGGTGATTTGGGAGTAGAGATTCCGGCAGCGCAGGTACCTACTGTCCAAAAACGCATTATTGCACTGTGTAATATGTATGGCAAACCTGTTATTACAGCAACACAGATGTTGGAAAGCATGATACAAAATCCTCGCCCCACAAGGGCTGAAGCCAGCGATGTTGCCAATGCCGTTTATGATGGAACCGACGGCGTCATGTTGAGTGCAGAAACAAGTGTCGGAGCATATCCGATAGATACCGTTGCCTATATGCGCATGATATGCAGCGAGGCAGAACGAGCACTGTTGCGCGATGATGCACGATTGCGTCGTCATGTGCAGGGATTGCCACAAAAAGAACAAAATACCGATTTGATTGCAGCAGCAGCAGCGTCCATCGCCGAAGATGAACGTATTCATGCTATTGCAACATTGAGTTTGTCGGGTGAAACGGCTTTACTTATTTCTAATAAACGTCCGGTAGCACCGATTATAGCTGTGACGGAATTGCCCAATATTGCACGGCGCGTCGGTTTATTTTGGGGCACAACAGGCGTATTGATGGATAATGTGACAACAACTGACGATACCATCGAAGACTTGAAAAAAATGCTTGTCAAAAAGCATTATTTACATTCCGGTATGCAAATCGTTGTTACTATAGGCAGACCATTGGTTGCACGCTCGCGTACAAATATGCTTTCCATTGAAAAATTACCATAATTACTTATTTCTTTACCGTAGATTGCCATGACAGACAAAGCATCGCTGACTTCCTTGATTAATCTTGAATCACTATTAGATTTCAGTGCTCGATTAAATGAATCCAATGATGAGTATTTTATTTGCAATTCTCTCATTTTAACAGTCATGGGGAAATTACGATTATTGCGTAGTTGTGTATTGGTGCCGAGTAATAATTCATTGAAAATACTTGTTGCAAAGGGTAAAGTAGAATTTACGGAAATCCCATTGTTCACAATTAATACTCCTGTTGTGATAACACGAGAAATTTCAGTTGTGTTATTCGATAATGGTTTTCGGTATTGTTTCCCTTTGCTGCATCATGATAAAGTTATGGCAATACTATGTGTGGGTTCTATACCGTCAAACATATTAAGCGAGGAAGAAATACAATATGGTACATTGGTATGTTCTATTGCAGCGAATGCTTTGCACAGCGCAAGAACAAATGCCGATATTGTACGACAGAAAAATGAAATGGAAATGCAAAATCAATTATTGACCACAATTTTTGAAGTCAATAGAGAATTTAGTGCTTTATTGTCAAAAGTACAAATTATGCAAATGTTTTCTTATCGCTTGATGGGACAAATGATGGTGAGCAGATTTGCTGTTTTTACAATCAATAATGCGAAGTTCGAGACAGTTATCAATAGATTCACCACAGTGTTTCAAACCGAAACACTTGAAGAACTTATCGCAACAGATGAAACACGCTGTTCATCATTTCAGCATGTACGTCATCAGACAAAAGCATTACTCGAAGCTGCGGGGGTAAAACTCATGACAAAAATGATTATTCATGGGGAAGTACGCGGGTTACTTTTTGTCGGCGGTAAACTTAACAATACAGATTTTACACCGATGAATGAGCAATTTATCGAATCAATGGGCAATATAATGTTATCTGCATTAGAAAATGCTCGATTATTCCAAGAAGAAGTACAAAAAAAGCGGCTCGAAAGTGAATTATCGTTAGCAACAGAAATTCAACGCGGATTATTGCCGAGTGTCTTACCCACATTACAAGGATTTTCCTGTGCTGCAACAAGTATTCCTTCAAAACATGTGGGGGGAGATTATTATGATTTTATCCATTTAGCCGACGGTCGTTTACTCATAGCAATTGCAGATGTATCGGGTAAAGGTATGCCCGCCTCATTATTAATGGCAAATGTACAAGCGGCATTACGGGTTCTGGCTCCACTTCACATGAAATTAGATGAGCTTGTATCTCGCATCAATGCTATTGTGTATAACAATACATCACCCGATAAATTTGTCACTTTTTTTGCAGCATTATTTGATCCCGAAACGTCTTCATTCTCTTATATAAATGCGGGGCATAATCCACCTTTTATTATGAGAGCAAATGGTACTGTTGAAGAATTACAATGCGGAGGAATTATTCTTGGAATTTTAGAAAATGCCCCACCGTATAATACAGGAACTGTCACTATAAACAATGGTGATGCTGTTGTTATGTACACTGACGGAGTTTCGGAAGCTATGAATAATAACAATGATGAATTTGGCGAAGATACTTTACGAGAAATATCACTTGCTGTGCGCCATACCGATGCTCACACTATCCTTGATACAATTGTGGTGCATGTACATAAACATGCTGACGGTGCGCCACAATCCGATGATATTACTTTAGCAATTATCAAATACCATGAGCAATAAAGAGATAATTGAAAGGTAATACTTTATTGTATTACCTTTCAAAAATAAAGTTATTCTACTATAAAAAGACGATTTATAACACCATAAGGTGTTACCAAACGACAGCTATATGTACCGGTAGTAAATGACTTAGTGGGAAATGTTCTGGAATGTTTTCCTGCTTTTTCTGTGCCATGATATACGCTCATTATTATTTTTCCTTCTATATCAAGAACATCAAGCGTGATTGTACAATCACTCTTCACCATATATTCACACGAAACTACACCTTTTGGCGAAGGTGAGGGATAAGGAACTGACAGCGATATGTTATCGGATACCAAACTCACATCATATGATTGTACGGATGTTATATTTCTTTTCAGCGGAATAAATGCTGCATAAATATTGAGATTGCCACTGCCTCCTCGTGCATCAGCCCACACGGGAATTGCATAGTGTTTGGTCGCTAAGGTCTGATTATATTCGCCTATCCCAAATCCACTATTTTGCAGACCAACAGTTGAAAAATCCGTTGCCTGACTTGAGACCGAAAAATTTTTCTCGAATGTTTGAGCACCATCAAATGAATATGTCATAAAATATTCTGTCATCAAATTATCTGGATCATTTCTTCTATCATACCACGTAAGAATAACCACACCATTATCATTAACAGCAATCGAAGGATAATATTGATCGCTTATCAAATTGTTGGTATTATCGTTCACAATTTTTGGTTCTGACCAAGTAGCCCCATTATTATCGGAAAATGTTAAGAAAACATCAAAACCTCTATTATTGTTTTGTGTTGATCCATAACCGGACCACACCACATATTGCCTTCCACGATATGGTGATGATGATTTATCTATCACAATAGTCGGGCAAGGATACACACGTTGATTAAGGATACCGACCGTTGTTGCAGAAGCTATTTCCGGACTAAATCGTGGATGAATAATCGGTGTTATTTTTTGTTCGGATACAAATGTCTTACCACCATCAGTTGAACGTAAGTGATAAAACGCCATATCATCTGCGGATATATCCTCTTTTGACCCCAAAAAAATCATATTAACACTGCCATCAGGTGCAATATCAACGCCTGAAAATTGATTAAAGACAAAATCACCGGATTGGGGTCTAAGTGTCGAATTTGTAAAAAAAGAATCTTTTGTATTTTTAGTGCGTAAACCAACACGAGGATCATCACCATCCACATGGAGCAATGTGCAATACAAATTTCCGCTATATGGTGAATTTGTTCTATCAACAATCATCCATTGTTTATCAAAAAAAGATTCTATTTGCTGATTCACAATATATCCTCTGCCAATAAGATCGTTTTTCTCTCTTAACCATGTTTCCCCACCGTCGGTAGAATACGCCCAATACATATCGGCATACACTGTATCGAATTGAAATGCGATATAATAAAGATTAATCCATGAGAAATAAGCAGTACCATTCGCATCAAAGGCGAACATAGGGTCACCACCACCGGCAACAAAAGACTCTGCCACCGCAGGACCTAAATTAATAGCACTTTTTTTCCATGATTTTCCAAAATCCTTTGTATAATATATAGGTACCGTTAAATTACCTGTCTGATTTATTGGCGATACAATGATATTTGCAGAATCTAAAGGATTAATGGCAGCATGTACTTCAGATTCTATTTGATTGGAAACGCTTACCCCAACATTAGGATACTCACTGGTTATACTCTTTCCATCATTTTGCAATCCCTCGTGTTGTAACTCTTTATGTACAGGCATTGCTTTTTTATACTTTTTCCAATAATCTATCTGTTCTTGTGATACACGAATCTTTTCCTTGAAAAATTCTTCTCGAATTTTTTCCAAAATTTCTTTTTTTGCATCACTCTTTAATTGAGCAAAAAGATGAGTGTTTATACAGATGGAGCATACAAAACACAATAAAAACAAATGTTGAAATTTTGACATCACAATGCCTTTCATTAAATGGTGTTATACTATTGTAAAATTACAGTAATTTTTATATGAATTAATCTTTTTTCTTCAATATATCTGTCACTTTTAACATTGCTGCAACATTGTAGTTTTTTGCATAACGCAATAAATTACTGTATGCTTCAAAGTGTGTATCTGATGGGGTAATTGCTATATCGGTTAATATCTGCTCAATTGTATCGAAGAACTGAAATTCGATATTTTCTTCTAAATCTGATTGTATAGCAGGGTCTAAAGATTGAATAAATCTTTTTATATTTAAAAGTTCATTGGCATCATTTAAGGGAGAAATATCTTTCACAATTTTCTTTTCACGGATAAACTTTATTCCGGCTGTATGTTCAATAGCATCAAATAGTTGTTCTATTAAAAAAGGTTTTATGATAAATTCATCAAAACCGAGTCCCAACATTTCTTCTCTTTTGTATGCTTTACCATTAGCGGTCAACGCAATAATAGGTATAGTTTTTCCCCATGATTGTGAGCGAATATCTCGCATAATCTCTACGCCATTTTTTAAAGGCATCATAATATCCAAAATAATAACCGTAGGATGTTTGTGCTCAGCAAGATACAATGCTGTATCGGCATTATTTGCAAGAACACAATCAAAACCCACGCGACGTAATAATGCTTGATGTACCAACAAATTACTCTCTACATCATCAATAAGCAATGCGACAGGTTTTACCGATGAACTTTCAATACCTCGAACAACAAATTCGGTATGCTTAGTATTGTGCATTGCTTCGTCAATTACAATCTGAAAAGGAAGCTTAATAATAAATTCGGTACCTACTCCGACAGTACTGCTAACGGATATAGTACCGTTCATCTCTTTTATTATTTTAGCCGTAATTGCCAGCCCTAAACCGGTACCTTCACTATTTGAAACATTACTTTGCATAAACGGTTCATACAGTGTTGGTAAACGTGTTTCATGGATACCTATTCCTGTGTCTTTGATGCAAAAACGTGCCATCACATAATTGTTGCCGTCATTTTGATAGAACTCATCTGCTATTGCCGTGAATTCTACATATCCTTTATCGGTAAATTTTACGCCATTTCCAAGTAAATTAATCCATATTTGGCGTAATCGTTTTTTGTCACACATAATATGTGCCGGAAGATTACAATCTTTACTTATTTTAAATTCTATATTTTTTCGATGACAATGCAGGGTAAACATTGTTGCCACATCATCAATCTCACTTGCAATATTACATGGCTCAATACATAATTCTAATTTATCAGCCTCAATTTTGGACATATCCAACACATCATTTATCATTGACAGTAAATGTTGTCCACTTTTATACATAGCTGTAACAAATTCCCTTTGTTTATCAGTTATAGATATATCGTTTTCAAGAATTTGAGAAAATCCAATAATTGCGTTTAAAGGAGTACGAAGCTCATGGGTCATAGAAGATAAGAATGCCGACTTTGCTCTGTTTGCTCTGTCGGATTCTTCTTTAGCTTCCATAACAGCAATTTCTGCTAATTTTTTTTCAGTAATATTTTGGACAATACCCAGCATTTCGATGTAATTACCTTGTTCATCAAAATGAGGTTCACCTATACATCGAACATAATGAATACTATTATCTTGGTGGACAATCGGAAAATCAATATCAAAAGATTTTTTTTCTTTGATGGATTTTTGCCATTCATCAAGAATCATTGCATAGACATCTTCGCTCACAAGTTTCTGAAGATTGATACTCTGAATATCAACACTTTGGTCAAATCCAAAAGCGATGCCCGGATTTTTTGACCAGTAATCTTTTGTGCCTGAAGCAGGTGATTCAAAACTTGCCATTTTTGCAATTTCCTGTGCTTTGCGCAGTGTTTCTTCGTTTTTTCTTAATAATTCATCCGATTGCATACGCCGGGTTACATCACGATACATCCACACATTCCAAGTTTTTCCTGACTGTTGCTCCAATGGAATATATGTTCTTTCAATATAACGTCCATCAACTAATTGATGCATTTCATCATTAATAATGAGTCTTGATGAGGTAATAGCGATTATATTTTCAAGAAATTGCTTCGGTGAAGGGAAGTAATGTTGTATCGAATTAATAAGTAATTGTGAAGAGTTATGTAGTGTATGATTTTTATCTGAAAAATCACCAAAGAGTGTGAAGATTTTTTGATTTATGTAAATAATTGTATTTGTTTCATCTTCGACATAGATACCGGCTATAATATTTTCCATAAGATTTTCAAGCAACTGTGCCGTAGCTTTAATTTCTTCTTGAGTCCTTCGATGTTCGGTAATATCGAATTCTACGACAACAAAGCCGGTATATTGATTATTATCATCATAAATTGGGTCTGTTTGTATTTGTGTCCAATATTCTTGTCCTGCTTTATTAATATTGAGAATTTCTCCATTAAAGGATTGTTGTAAAGCCAGTGCAGACCTCAATGATTCAACCGTGTTTTTATCTGCATTATCATGTAGCAAAAATTCTGATGGACGATGTCCTTGAACTTCTTGTAATGTATAACCGGTTTGTTGTTCAAAAGCATTATTAACCCATCGTATTCTCATATCGGTATCGGTAATAAAAACAGTATTTTTTGTCTTCTTTGCAACAATAGACAACAAGTGCAAGCGTTCCAATATATCTCGATTCTGCTCTATTCTTTGACGTATTGTTTTATTGAATCGTAGAATGAGTATCATTCCGGTAATCCCCATCAAAACAACAAAAATCGGCAAGTCGTATTTGTGGTGAATTTCTATTTTTTCGAGATATGTATTAAGTTGATGCCTAAAAATGGCTTGTAAATTTATTGATGAGAGCTTCAATTGTTGCAAGGAATGTATGAGGGCTATGCGATTTTTCTCCGTGTAGTTGCCTTGATACTCTTTGTATCGTTCTTGAACAGTCAATAATTCAACACTGTGATAAGAGGAAATAGTAGCATCTTTGTTGTGTTTGTTTTCTATATTGAGCAATTTTATAATGCCTTGAATGCGTTTATGATATGTTTGCAATGTATCAAGACACGAAGAAATATTCAATTTTAAGGATGTATCGTTTGTGCTTTTTGTAGCTAATAACAATAATAAGGAATCCGACAGAAGTATTTCCTTCTGGATGCCTTCCATCGCTAAAACTATTGTTTTCCCATTATCATTGCTATGAGTATAAGTGCGATGGGCGAGGACTAAAGCAATAAGTATTGCAATAAGTGCAATGGCTTGTATCTTTAATCGTGAGAGTATTTTCTCTTCCGTCATTGTACGAGATTATTATCTGATAAGATTTAAAGTGTATTTTTTCCGACGTAATCCATTACTGCCAATTTTTCGTTCTGCCCACCGTGAGAGTATAACGAAAGGAATACCGATAATAAAATAAATGAGAGCTACTTGTATTCCAATGCCGAAATAATCGTAATATGTAGTTGCAAGTAAGTTGTATTGTTGTGTTAAATCCACTATAGTAATCATGGAAACGAGAGAAGAATCTTTTAAAAGCGATATAAAATCATTAGTCACGGGTGGAATAACTAATCGTACAGATTGTGGTAAAATCACATGGCGTAATGCTTGCCATTGCGTCATACCTAATGCTTTGGCAGCTTCATACTGCGAACGTGGCACTGATAATAATCCGGCGCGATAATTTTCCGCTTCAAATGCGGCATAATTTAATCCCAACCCAATGACACCCGCAATAAATGGATCGAGTCGAATACCGATATTTGGTAAACCATAGAATATGAGAAGTAATTGCACCAATAATGGTGTTCCCCGAATAATTTCAATATAAGCAACTGCGATAAATTTAAAAGGAGTATAGATACGAATTATTGCAAGAATCAATCCGAGAGATATTGCCATAATCATGGAAAAGACCGAAACAATAATTGTCGTCCATGCTGCTTTTGCAAACATAGGTAAAAATGATATGTAGCGGTCAATACGTTCTTGAAAACTGATGCTTCTATTCATAGATTCTACAAAAGAATTGTACTCTGTCGGCTCTATATTCGACGGACTTCTATCTTCTGTGAGTTCTGCCATTTCTTTATTCCACAATTTCCACTTTTCAAGAATATTGCGGAGTTTACCATTCTGTTTTATTATTGCTATTGCAGCACTTAATTCATCACGGAGTACGATATTACCTTTTTTAACCGCTATGCCGTACATCAATCTGTCAATAGCACCGCCAACGATTTTTAAGCCCTTCACAGTTGGCACATAATAAATTGCGACAGGTGCATCAATAATAAATGCATCAATTCTGCCATTTAATAAATCTTGATATCCCGATACTTCTTGTTCATAACTGAGAACGGTTAAGCCACCGAATTTTTCCAAAAACATAAAAGCTTCTGAACCTGTTAGCGTTCCTACTTTTTTCCCTCTGCAATCTTCTAAAGAATTAATGGTTTTATTATTGTCAGGTACTACAATTGTTTGGCTCGTCACATAGTAAGGTGTACTGAAATCAACTTCCGCTAAATGTTCGGGTGTAATAACAATACCGTCAATAACGACATCATAATTATTTCTTCCCAAACCGGAGATTAAACCCTCATAACTGTTTTGTACAAATACTGCTCTTTTTCCCATCACCTCAGCAACAGCATGTATAATGTCCACATCGAAACCCTTAATAATTTCAGGATTATTCGGGTCAGCGAAGCAATAAGGCGCACCACTGCGGGCATCAGCTCCGAAGGTAATAATATTATCGTTATTATCGTTTGATTGTGACAGTAAACTGTGTGGAAAAAAACTCAATAAGAAAAATAACCATAGTAGAAATTGTTTACCCATTTATTACATCCTCTCTGCCTAAACTCATTATTCTTTTCAAAAACTTTTGAGTACGAATATCTTTTGGGTGTTCGACCATAAATTCTTCTGCTAAAATCTCAACAATTTCGCCTTTATCCATAAACACAATATAGTCACTGGCATCTTTGGCAAATTGCATTTCATGGGTGACTATAATTTGTGTCATACCCTCAGCATTTAATTCACGCATAACTGATAAGACTTCACCCACTAATTCAGGATCAAGGGCAGATGTAGGCTCATCGTATAACATCACACTCGGTGACATAGCTAAGGCACGCGCTATTGCCGCTCTTTGTATTTGTCCGCCGGATAATTGATCAGGACGACGTTCCGCGAGTGACTTCAATCCCACTTTGTCCAATTGACGCAGTGCTATTTCGCGCGCAATCTCTTTATCTACACCTTGTACAACCATGGGTGCCATCATAGTATTTTCTACTATAGTTTTATGGGGAAACAGATTAAATGTTTGAAATACCATACCAACAGATTGCCGTAAGCGATGCGCTCTCTTTTCAATTTCTTTATGGGATACATCTGCTCCGGCACGACGATCAAGCACCATATCAGCAACACGCACTGAGCCGCCATCAATAATTTCCAGAGCATTGATGCAACGTAACAATGTAGATTTGCCACAGCCTGACGGACCGATAATAGAAACAAGATCGCCCTCGAATATAGATAAAGTTATATTCTTCAGCACTTCTGTGTTATCGAATGATTTCGTAACATTTTCCAATCGAATCAATGCCGATTGACCGCTATGATCATGTTTTTGCATAGAAATACAATAAAAATTCTGGTGCAAATATAGCACTGCAAACACTTTGCCAACGAATATAAAGCCAGATTATAGTCTGATGCTGATCTTTGAGGGAAATTAACATTTTTTTTGGTTTCATGGTTGAAACAAACATTATTCTGATTTGCCTATGCAGTGTAATCTTCATCACACTATGGATTACACCCGGAAACGAATAATCACTTGCGCAGGGATATTCACCAAGTTTTTCAATTTTTATCACAATTTTTTCCGCTCTTATGAACTTCACTCACACTTATGGCAAACACTTTCTCTTGATGTGTATATTTGCCATTACGACATTTTCCGGCTATGCACAAACTCCGGATGCAGCTACCAATGTCACCGCTCAATGGGTTAATGGCAATAATCCGAACAACCGTGAAATTACTGTACGATGGGATCCACCGGCATCGGGAATTATTCCGAATGGTTATGCCGTTTACTATACAACAATTGATCTTCATGGCGCAAATGGCATTGAGTTTGTACGATTCGTTACTGACGGCACTGAATTTACCATTCCGAACAAGGTAATAGTTCCGTCCGGCTATCCTATTCATATTGTTGCAGTTAATAGTGTTGTTGATTCTTTGGAGAATCAGCAGTTTCCTCTCGCTGTCCTCTTCGACCCTCTCTATGTTATTGATCCGAATGACCCACTTTCTTCTAATCTTATCATTGTCCAAAACAACGGATTACTCAAAGCACAGCCATTTAGCCCATTAACCGATACTATCAGGGCATCTATTTATGGCTTACCCGATGTGACATTTCGTTATATCTTACTTGAAGGTCCAACAGGATTATCCGTCAATGAAAACACCGGAGAAATTACCTGGGTAGCAGGAAGCACAGGCATTGATTTACTCAAAGTGCGTATCGAAGCAGAAATCAGTCCTCAAAATATTATCAGCCGAGATTGGACATTACAAATCAATACGGGTAATCCTTATAATATCTTATTTACGAGTATCCCTCCGACAAATGTGCGCACAGGGCAAGAACTTGTGTATGATGTTGATGCTGTCAATGGCGAGGATCCGAATGAACTTGTAACATACTCCATAGAATATGCCTCACTTTATGGTTTGCCGGGCGAAGAGCCACCAACCATTGATCCCAATACCGGCGTATTACGTTGGAAAATTTTAACAGATTATCCCGAAGGCTATGTCCAATTACAGGCATATATCGTGGCGCGCTCCGGTCGCATGGTCAATTCTCAAGTCTTAGACATTTTTGTGGGCGACCCGATTTATCTTAAATCATACTATGATTGGCAAACACCGCAAACAGAAGTGGGTATGGAATTTTTAAATCGTGTTTTTGCTTTCACCTTAGATGGTTCAGATTCACTTATCCGTTTTAGTCTTGTAAATGCACCCAATGGAATGGTTATTGATGAGCGTACCGGCGAAGTTCGTTGGACTCCGACAGACAAAGGTATATTCACCTATCGTGTTATGGCAACCAATGGTAAAGATACAGCAGTTAAACAATTCACTGTGGAAGCTATCAGAGGTTTACGTATTCAGTTCCCTGCATATTACTTTGTTGCTCAAATCAATCAAGAACGCAGCGAGCAAGTAACGGCAAGTGTCAGCGGTGTTGATAATCCTACTGTACGCTATACTTTAACAGGCGCGCCGGAAGGTATGACCATTGATGATAATGGCACATTACGCTGGTTCTCCAATGACACAACTCTTGCACGTGAGGGAACAATGATTCCGGTAACAATTACCGCTGAGTATGACACCCTCAAAGCTGAATATACATTTTATGCAATTCTTTATATCGAACCAATTCCTTCGGCATATATTCAACCCATTGATTGGAATATTCCAACAGCCGTCAATGAAGGTGAAGAATATAGTGCAAACTGGGCTTCAGAAATCCCCGGTATGCCATCGGTAACTTTCAAATACTCTTTAAAAAATGCCCCGTTAGGCATGGAAATAGATGCACGCACAGGGCTTGTCACATGGCAAACAACACAAAAAGGGCTGTATTTTTACACTGTCGTTATTAATGCGAGTAATAATATGTCCACAGAGTTTGTATATGTAGTCTTCGTGGGTGATAGTTATGTAGAACTTGATGGCGATTGGGAAGATAAAAATATAGCATGGGAAATGCCTTTAGGCATGGTTAATACACCATATTTGCAAGCGTTTAATGCTCTTACACTTTCCGATGGAACAACATTAGATCCTAATGAATATACATACACATTGGAAACTGCACCGGAAGGAATGGAGATTATACGCAATGATAGTCTTTATGGCTGGGCAGGCGCAGCACTGATTTCATGGACACCCGAACGCGCAGGGTCTTACACCGTGGTATTAAAAGCATCACATCCTGATTATCCGGGTATTGCAAGAATCCGCTTTACAATCTTTGTTATGGGCAATGAAGCAGAAGAAAAAATGACTGATGAAATTTTATCGCGCCGTCGTGTAACTTCTGTTAATGACAATCCTGTATCGGAGTCTTCACTTACTGTCTATCCTAATCCGGCAACGGATAAAATACAAGTATCATTACGCGGTAATGCACCATCCGAAATTACCATTACAGATATGACAGGGCGCACCGTTGCACAAGGCAATACAGCAACTCTTGATGTATCAGGTCTTTCAACCGGTATGTATATGCTCACAGCACGCTATGGTACAGAAACTAAAACTGAAACGTTTATCATTAAACGTTAATTCATCAACATACTATCTTGTATTGTATCCTGTCGAAGAATCTTCGGCAGGATTTTTTTTGACTATTTTTTTCGTGCACTCGGACATAAGGAGTATGAACTTCAACACATAATTATATAATACACAAACACTTCAATTTTGAGACTGAAAACAAAATTTTCCCTATTTTTGTTGGAGTGAATGTACCCAATTATTGTGGTTCTTCACATATAATTTTTATTTACATTATAAAATTATCGAAACCGTTTGCCGTGAAATCAATCTTTTAGTAAATTTTTGAATGTTGATTTTTAGAGGAAATAGTATAATTTCAGAACTGTCTTTGAGTATTATCAGTTGTAAGTATTGGACTATCATTTCCAAAACTTGATGATATTTCTAAACAAAGCAATATTTGATATATAGCTTTTGTTATGAGATAGGATTGTATTCTCACTCTATGCGTGTGTTTGTATAAATTGATCACTAGTAAAGCCCACAGTGCGGTATTCTTTTATTCAATGAACTTGTCTAAACAACAGATAATAGGATTGTCAATGTCTTAATCATAGAAAGATAATAACTTGTGAATTTTACTACTTTGTGCCAGAATATGAAATTGCATCAATTACAAAAGTTACTTACCATATCTCGAACTGTACTTTATTAAGTACAATCGTGCCATTGTAAACCCAATAATTCTATGTGGCAAAAAAATCATTATCTTGTGGACTTAGACAAGGCAGTATAAATAAATTTCTTAGCAAAGTTTTGGTTTACAATAAACTATTTCAATAAGTTCAATAGGAAAATATATAGAAAATAGATTGTTAAAATCGAAGATTATACCCCATAGCAAGAATGAAACCGGGGTTTTTTTGAGGAGTGCCACTCCCGGTACTCATACCTATTTGTATGTAAAAACCTCGAGTTGAAAATAAATAACTAAAACCTAAGTAATTTCTCGAAGCTCCTTCCGGTCCTGTACTATAATTTGAATTATTAGGTGGGTATTGGTATGTTCCTATGTTTGTTGTCAAACTATGATATGTTGATTTTACTTCGTAGAGTTTGTAACCAAAATCAAAATGATATCCGTATGTCTCCCCACCCGTAGGCAAACCGGAACCTCGAAGATAAAAATCTTCAAAATGATAAACTAAATTAAGGTTTATCATTGCAGGTGTTCCCAAACCAAACCCTAATTCCCATTTGTTTTTCTGATTTTCATCCTCTTGACTATAAGAGGTGTAATGGATACAAAGTGAGATTAAAATCAAAAAACATAGATTTTTCATAGCTGATTCCATGTGAAAATAAAGAAAAATAACAAATAAATAATTTGTTGTACAAAATTAACTTTCATTGTTGTAATTCTTACTCGATTAATTTTTTAATCCATTCAACTAAGTAATGTTCATCTACAATACTCCATGAATGACAATTTCGCTTTCCATTTCGATCATACCCTTTGTTCGTTGTCGTTACTAATTCAACATTGTTGTTTCCCAATGACCTAAGATTTAAAACAAAAGCGACTATGTCGAATGAGTTAATATCAATGTATGATGCTCCTCTTTCATTTAACCACCAATCTATATCAGGTTCATGATACATGATGAGGTTCACGTTCCTCAAGTATTGAGAATTACCGCCAAGACTATCTGAATGTGTAAATACGGACGATGTTCTGTATTCATTTGTATATTTATCAGGAGGTCCGCTAAACAATTGACCAAATACTTTTTTCATTAGGTCAGCTTCCCATAGCATACCATCTTTAAAGTTATTCCTATGGCCAAAAACTGATTCATAAAATCTAGCTAAATCTAGTGGTGAATCAACAGAAAAGACACCCTTAATTTTAATATTGTTTTTAGATTTTCCTTGTTCGCAATATTGTGCATATCGTAAAGCTCTTGTACCACTGGCTGAAATTCCTCCTATAAAAATATTCATTTTAGGTATTCCATATTTCTCTATCACTTCTGACACTATATCATCTAAAATTGTCATAACTGAGTCCGAAGTAAAGAGCTCAGGAAATTTATTTGAGGAAACTGTATAAAGTGTCATTAAACCTTCTTGAGTACATAGCTCGGAAAACTGAAATGGTGAACTCGTTATAAAATTAGGTAAAACACTGTAATCTCTAATTACAATTCCTCTGACAGGTCGTGAATCCGGTGCTTTTATTACATAACAATTAAATGTGGTGTCACTTTTATTTCTATAAACGTATTCAAAATTTTGACTAAACGCAGTTGTAGAAATAAACAAAATAATGAATGTGAATAATATTCTCATATATTTCTAACTATGGTTATTGAAACTGACATTCAGCATAGTAGCTTCCCAGTATGAACCTCATTTAATGCACAATCCTTAAAAGTAGTACTTTACTGTTCCTTAGTAGCATAAAACTTACCATTTTACAAATGGCTCAGCTTGCATTGCAAATATACAAAAAATGCAGAACAAAAAAATATCCTTCCATTCGACATCTCTTAATAAAACACAGTTATTTGTAAATGATTCCTTGTAATAGAGGTAACTAATATGAGAAGCAACGAACTCCGGAATGTGACACCGTCGCTCTTTAGACATCTGATAGGTGTCAAACGACAAACATTGAAAGCGATGGTGTAGAAGTAGTAAAGTTTTATAGTCGCTCGACTATGCTAAGGGCGGTCTTAGGTGTGGATTAAAGTTGAGCTTTGTAATCGAAGACGGAATATTGATGCTGTTGATGTATTATCGTGAATATTGCGTTGACTTTTATGTAGTTTTTCATTACGAACTTTGCGAACCACAATATAGTAAAGTTATACGAAACTTAGAGACTATCCATATCAAAATCAGTTTGCTTTATCTGCTGGGTACTAAGGTCTTATTCAATGATGTGTACCATCGGTTTGTCATTGTTGGTGGTGAAGAGAGAGTTTTGTCTAATGTCCTAAAAAAAACGCGACTCTATTATTCAGGCAAAAAACGACACATCGTTGAAAGCAGAATTGTCGTAGATACATTGAGCAATCTCTCTTTATTAAGGTTGTGGTCACCGATATGATTATCGTTTGTGAATAGAAAGTAACCCTCATATTCATCCATCGTACGAATACAGGTTCATACAGCAAATCAAGTCTAATAGATCATATGCCAACGCAGATATACCTATCAAAAGCCGAAGAAAAAATGACTGATGAAATTTTATCGCGCCGTCGTGTAACTTCTGTTAATGACAATCCTGTATCGGAGTCTTCACTCACTATCTATCCTAATCCGGCAACGGATAAAATACAAGTATCATTATGCGGTAATGCACCATCCGAAATTACCATTACAGATATGACAGGACGTACTGTTGCACAAGGCAATACAGCAACTCTTGATGTATCAGGTCTTTCAACCGGTATGTATATGCTCACAGCACGCTATGGTACACAAACGTTTATCATTAAACGATAATTAAAAACACTCATTGGCATTCCTAATCCTGTCGAAGAATCTTCGGCAGTATTCTTTTGACTATTTTTTCTTGCACTCGGACATAAGGAGTATGAACTTCAACACATAATCATATAATACACAAACACTCCAATTTTGAGACTGAAAACAAAATTTTCACTATTTTTGTTGGAGTGAATGTACCACAATTATTGTGGTTCTTCACATATAATTTTTATTTACATTATTTCAAAGGTTTATGTATGAGAAAGCATCTATTGGTGTTTTTAAGTATGGCATTGATTGCCTTCACATTTGCTGCTTGTTCAGATGATTCATCATCACCGTCAACAAACAACAATTCTAATATTACTGAGTCGGAGTTTCCGACAACGGCAACCGGCGGTGACCCTCGTGGCACTTATACACCTAACACTCCAATGCTTAGTATGAAATTACCGACTATGCCTGTAGGAAGTATGACTATTTCCTACACAAAAAATACAGGCAGTGGTACAATTACCTTCGAAGGGTCTTCAGCAACTTCAGGAACTTATACAAGCACAGACTTTAAGATGGAAGTTGAAGGAAAAATGAAAATCAGTTTTCCCGGAATTCCTGATCAAGAAATCCCTTTCCCGGGAGCAGGCACACCGGATATAGGCTTTGATGCGCCGAAACCTACCGGTACATGGCGTGTAGAAAACGGGCAGCTATTCTTCGATGATGAGACAGAAGGTTCAGGATATACCGTAAATTCCAAAGGATTATTTTTCGTAAATTCCTATACTGAATCAGGAATGACAGGTTCAGGAGTAGTAGCATTACGTAAAAAATAATCCAATAACGATTTTTGATATTAAAGCAGGGGAACATTGTTCTTCTGCTTTTTTTTGTCCGACCGACACCGAAAAATGTGAAAAATTTGTCTAAACTTTTTGTCCTGTTTCTCTGTTATTCTCACTGTAATAAAGGAAAGTTTCCTTTCAAATATTTACTTTTTTCTTTTACTCACATTTTTCAAAGGTTTTTTTATGAAAAAGTATTTGATGTTTATCATCACAGCCGCAGTTCTTTCGCTTGGTTTTACCTCGTGCAAAGATGACACAACCACATCGCCAATATCAACAGGCGGCGGTAATATTACGGAAGCACAGTTCCCGTCTTCCATTACTGCGGGTGATCCACGCGGTAGCTATACACCCAATACGCCCGCAATGAAGTTTACGCTTCCGCCGATGCAAGGAATTAATATTGCAATGACTTATACAAAAAACACGGGGTCAGGCACTCTTATTATTCAAGGAGCAACTCCTCAATCGGGGACTTATACCACAAATAATCTTCAATTTGATATACGCGGTTATATGGATTTTACTGTTCCCGGCGAACCTACGGAGCGTATTCCTTTTCCGGCAGAAGGCGAAGAATCATTTTTTGAAGAGGTACAACCTTCCGGCACTTGGCAAATTATAGGTAATAAAATATATTTTGACGATAATAGCGAAGGTGCAGAATTTACGGTGACTGATAAAGGTCTCTTTATGTATAGTGAAATAGAAACTGAGACTGAAGAAAAAGGTTCGTTTTTCTTAGGTTTACGTAAAAAATAAGTATCTCTTGTAACTCATCACCACATATTCACCACCTCCAATCATACCCGTACACAATAAAACGTGTGCGGGTATTTGGATATTATGGAGGACAAAGAACTATCGTAAATTCAGAATCCATAAGTTGGATGGGATAATAAATTACTATACCCATAATCAATAATGTTGATATAGATTATTGTTTCGTATGTCTATCGGATACATTATATGTGAAAAATATACTTATCCTACAAAGATAAAAATGCTGATCTATTCTTTTTTGCTATAAGTTGTTTTATTGAAATGTTTTGAGTGTGTTTGGAAAACAGTACAAGATCATAATGGTAAGTCAAAAAAAAAAACGTCCCTTTTTTAGGACGCTTTTTTTGAATAATGTTAGCGATAATATCTTAGTCAAATTTAAGAGATTGTACAGCTTTATCGAATGCCGGCATATAATATTCTTTTTCCGGTGCATACCAGCTTGTCGTAATACGGAACATTTTATTTCCTTTCACGGCAAAATACACACGTCCTTGGATATTTGCACTCGGTGCATAGCTCATGACATACGCTTTGCTGCCGCCAAGTGTGGTCGCCGATGCTGAAGCACCTTTGTAAGCAGCTTTATTTTGTTCTACGATTTTTTCAAGATTATTTTGTTTTGATGCATCGAACACATCTACTTGAATAAAGCAGTCCACAGGACCATTTAATATTTTTTTAGAATCGAGTGTGTTGGCAACTTTAGCATTTTGGGATTTAAAATTGTCAGGAATGCTCAAAGAATAACCATTGCCGACAAATGATTTTGTTGTGGCAGATGGACGATGAGCCGTTGAATCTCGAACGACTGTATCAACTTTTCTTTCGATTACTTTTGCCGGTTGGGCTATTTTCACCGATTTCAACATTTGGTCAAAAGTCGGACGATATACACTCATCAAATCTGAAAATGTCAAAAACTCAAGCATAGTTGCTGTGGTGCTGTCTGTGAGAGAAATATAGGTTTCTCCATTGAAATTACCGTCTTCAAGGGGAAAGGAGAAACTAAGTTTCACAGCTTCTTTGCCGTCAATCATCAATTTCTGATCTTTTTGATAGACAACGGGATCAAAAATTCGTGCATCGCTGACCAATTCATCAAGGGTTTGCCCTTTATGTGTCAATGCCAACAATGTGACCCTTGCACCGCCAATGCCGGGAATTTCGGCTTTACCGTTGAATAATGCGTTGAAACGGTCCATATCATTCGAAGATGAGTACACGGTAATTCTGTCACCCGTTTGTGTGCGTGCTTTCCAATTTTCGGGATATTGAATGGAAAAACTGCGCGATCCATCCGTATAAGTTTTCATTGCTCCGGGCATAACCGGTTCTGCTTTTTTCTGACAACCCATGACGACAAGTGCGCATAAAGCAATCATTCCAAATAGTTTTTTCATGAAGGACATTCTCCTAAAGAATAGATGTATAAGTACTGTCTTATTATGAACAAAAGATGATTATAATTCTCGAGAGTTACATCTATATGCCGGATGTGCAATTGTGCAACATTGTTCATAGACAATGCACTCGCTGTTTTGCACAAAACGCATATAGTCACTCTTCACAATAGCAAAAATAACTGTTCACGGAGAAAACATCTGCACAGAACAGGTAATATGCACCATAAAGTTATCATAAAATTATGAATGCAGAAAGATTTTTATGAGAAGAATTCGGAATCACAAGTATCGAAAATTATATGAAACAGCAACAATATCTGATACCAAATACAGCACTCATTGATTTGTAGGGTAAAGGAAAAAGGACAATGGGAAGTGACGTAAACAATTGCCGTTCGGTCAGAAACCTGTAATTTTGCGAGTCTTTCGGCGTGTAGCGCAGCCCGGTAGCGCACTACTTTGGGGTAGTAGAGGGCGCTGGTTCGAATCCAGTCACGCCGACTGAACATCAGCGAAAGCGATGCCTTGCTGCCCAAACAGCAAGGCATTTTTTATTGCGTATCTTCTTGTTTATCAAAGGGAGAGACTGTGGAGGCAATCCACCGCAAGTATAGTTCAGAACCACTCTCAATTGGCACGGCAATAACTTCCGGCACATCATAAGGATGTAGTTCACATACCCTTCTTTCGAGCATTTCAATATTGTCCACAGTTGTTTTGATAAAGATCATGACCTCTAAAGATTCTTCAATACGATCATTCCATGTGTACATCGAATATGCGCCAAGCAAAAGGTTGCAACATGCTGCCAAACGCTCTGAAAGCAGAATACGAGCTATTTGTTGCGCATTGTCATAAGAGTTGGTTGTTACGATGACTAATCGGAAGTTTGATGCGTTTTCCATAGTTTTGCCACGTTATTTCATGAGAACATAGTAGTTTTTCCATTGTGTAAGCAGTTGCATTTTGCTTGTTTTCGGTCATTTGGAGGAAATGACACCTTTGATGACAAGGCATCTTTATCCTTCATGCCAAGAGTGTTGATGAGAAGATATTCTCTTTATACTCAAGGTCAGAGCAGCAAATTGCACATAATTTCACAGCCAAATTAACAAAAAAATGATTGAACTTCTCATATTTCATTGTCATATTGTCGGTGCTTTGTACGGGTTTACCAAACGTTGGCAAGAAGCATCGGTGAAAGAAGGTATAATTGCTGTCATACTATTCGGTTTATGTTTTACCATTTTATGGGCATTAACCGGACCGATTGCACGCTGGATTACACCCGAAAAAGGCTTTACCGAATGGTTCACTGCCGATACTTTGTCTTTGGTCTTGGTTTCCATACCCGATGCTGCATTCTTTTATATCTTTTTTCTCAAACCTCGCTCGACATCATTACACACATAACAATGTCGTTCGTTTTTTATTCGGTTTAGTATGATTGCACAATTACGCGGCACTATTGCAGAAAAATCCACCACGGAAGTTATTATTGATTGCGGGGGAGTGGGCTATCATGTTTTTATTTCGGTAGCAACATACGAGCAATTACCGTCAGATGGCACAGCGGTAACTTTATTAACTCTGCTTATTCCCCGTGAAGACGCTCTGACGCTCTATGGCTTTGCCACATCGGCAGAACGCAAGGCATTTGTGTTGCTGACATCCATACCGGGCATAGGTCCCAAAACGGCTTTGGGGATTTTATCCGCTTTATCATTAGCCGAATTGCGTGATTATATCATTGGCGGTAATCTGCTGGCATTACAAAAACTACCGGGCATAGGAAAAAAGACAGCAGAGCGAATCTTGGTTGAGTTGCGTGATCAAATAGGCAAACTTGCTATCATTGGTGCTGCTTCGTCCTCCGTACCGGAGACAGGTAATACTATGGTGCGGCAGGAAGCACTTTCGGCACTTATTGCTCTTGGCTATACGCGTCAAGTGGCAGAAAAAGCCATAAAGCTAGCAGCTGCCGACAATCCGAATGCAACAGCAGAACAATTGATTCGCAAGGGATTGAAGTTTGCGGTACAGTAAAAAATAGAAATGCCGATGATTAGAGCAATTGCTTATTGCAATCGTTACTATAACAATAAAAATGTCATTATTATTCCACTACATTGATGGGGCTTATGAAAGGAAGTACACTTTTCGCAATCTTTTTGGGCAGTGCCGCCATTTTCGGGTCATTCATTCTTGAAGGTGGCAAACCCGCAGCATTGCTTGTTATTCCGGCAATGGTTATTGTCTTTGGTGGTACTCTGGCAGCAGCAATGGCGGGCAGTTCATTGCAGCATATACTTCGCATTCCAACTTTATTGCGCATTGCTTTTTTCCCTCCTAAAATTGACAAAAAACATATTATTGATCAAATTCTTTTGTTTGCTACCATTGCCCGTCGCGATGGCATTTTAGGGCTTGAACGTCGGCTTGATGATATTCATTATCCTTTTTTACGGAAACTCATCGAAATTTCCATTGATGGAGCTGACCCCGAAACAATGGCAGCCATTGCAGACACTGATATTGAATTTATTACCGAAAGACATAATGCCAATATAGGATTATTTACTAAAATGGGTGGATATTCTCCGACAATGGGAATTATTGGTACGGTCATGGGACTTATTTCCACGCTTGCGGCAGCGGGTGGCGACCCGACAGACCTTATACACCATATTGCTACGGCATTTATTGCTACTATGTGGGGTATTTTTATGGCAAATATCGTCTTTTTACCCATTGCCGATAAATTACGCGCTGTCCATACTGCCGAATTGCAAATGATGAATATTATGATTATTGGCGTAAGCTCGCTGCAATTGGGCGAAACGCCAAGCGTAATCCGCTCTAAACTTATCAGCGCATTTCCGTTGGCTGAACAAAGTGCTTTACGATCGGCTCCTTTGCCTGTTCCTCCGGCTATATAAATATATAATTTGGTTCACTACAAATAAGCATAAATTCTTTTTGATGTATTTGCCATTATCACAATACAAAAAAAGAACTATAGACTTTTCACCATTCTTGACATTTTCACATATACATATATGAAAAAAAACAAACTCTTATTTCTCTTGAATCTGACAGTACTTGCTTCGCTTATGCTTTTTTCTTTCTCATGCTCTGATTCACAAAAAGAAACAATAATACGCCAAGCAAAAGGCAATAAAAAATATGGTGGTAACTATCGCATTAATATGGTGCGCGGTAATCCCAATGGACTCGATCCTGTCATCATCAATAGTAAACTTGCTGATGATATTGCTCAACAGATCTATGATCGTCTCATTACTTTTGATTCTAATTTAAACACAGTCCCCGAATTGGCTCACAGATGGGAAATATCCGATGATGGTAAACTCTATACATTTTTTCTGCGCAATGATGTATATTTTCATGATAATCCTTGCTTTTCCAATGGTAAAGGGCGCAAACTTATTGCTTCGGATATTGTCTATTCATTAACAAGAGCATGTGACCCACAAAGTAAAACTGTTGCATTTTGGGCATTTAAGGGAAAAGTAAAAGGTGCTGATGAATATTATGCTGCACGATTAGAAAAATCAAATAAAGTCACTAATATTTCCGGCATACAAGCCCCCAATGATACAACACTTACCATAGAATTATTGCGTGCGTATCATCCATTTTTATTAACCCTTGTCAATGGCTTCGGTTGTGTTGTGCCGCATGAAGCTGTGGAATATTATAAAGACAATTTTTTCAGAAATCCCGTCGGCAGCGGTCCTTTTGTGTTTACCGAATGGAAAGATGATCAACATCTGACATTGCGTCGTAATCCGCAATATTGGCAAAAAGATGCTCAAGGAAATAGATTGCCGTTTTTAGATAATATTACGGTAACATTTATTAAAGATGATAAAGTTCAGCATAATGAATTTATGAAAGGAGGATTGGAAGAAAGTTTTACCATTCCGACAGAATTTTTCCCGACTGTGTTTAATGAAAAAAAAGAAGTAATACAGCCATATACTGCATATAATGTTCAGCAAAAACCTGCATTGCTCACATGGTTTATTAATTTATTATGTGCAAAACCACCTTTTAATAATCCCGATATTCGCAGAGCTTTATCCTATGCCATAGATCGCGAAAAAATCGTAAAATATGTCTTACGTAATGCTCCTTATCAGCCCGCACATCATGGCATCAATCCGCCGGTTATGCCGGGCTATGACATCAAAGATATTGAAGGAATAGCGTTTAATCCGACAAAAGCAAGGGAATATCTTAAAAAAGCAGGGTTTACCAATGGTGCCGATATACCAAGTATCACACTTTCTGTTTATCAGGAACCCAGATTAGTGCAAGTTGCCGAAGCCGTACAGCAAATGATAAAAGAACATCTTAATATTTCCATCAATATTCAAGTATTGCAATTTGCTGAATTATTGCAACGTGCAGAGCATGGTCAACTTGATTGTTGGGGCACACGTTGGTATGGCGATTATCCCGATCCGGAAAATTATCTCAATTTATGGGACGGCGCGCTTGTGCCCGCTGAATTGCATCAAGTAAGTTATCCCAATGAAACACGGTATGTGAATAAAGAAATGACCGAGATTTTAGGCCAAGCCGTTGGCACTAATGACCCGATACAAAGAATGGCTTTATATAAAAAAGCAGAAAATATTGCCATAAAAGAATCACCTTCGATTGTATTATTCTATGAAATGCACTATCGGCTTTTGCAACCTTATGTACGTGATTATCCCTTGGATGCAATGGCGCGTGTAGTCTTGAAAAATGTATGGTTGGATAAATAAGACAATAATGGAAGGTAATACTGCAAACGTCGGGGAAAAAGAATTGCGTTTCTACACGGAACAATTCTTTTCACAATTTATTAATACTCACAATGCCGAATACAGCCAATGGTCAGAGCAATGGTATTTTTACGGCGAATTACCAAATAAAGATAAAGCCGGCGGTTGCTATGCTTTGTTTGAGCAAGATACGCTTATGTATATCGGTATTGGTATCGGCAAAAATTCCGGTTTAGCGTCCAAAGTGAGTAAGTTTTGGAAAATGGTGGATGGTATTCCTCAACAGCACTATAAACCCTCCAATCAATTTCCATCAATGACAAGTATTATGACCATTGGTTTTGAACACCATGTATTTCTTGCTGCGGCATTGCAGATATATCTTATCGAACAATTATCGCCAAGAGAAAACACTCATTACAAACCCCAAAAATAATCTATTATTGCAATATATATGGCACAGATAATTACCATTGATACGCTTATACATGGATTACAATCATTGGGCGTAAAAAAAGGTATGTCGCTTTTGGTGCATAGTTCTCTTTCTTCTTTTGGTTGTTATGTATGCGGTGGTGCAACTGCCGTCATAGAAGCACTTTGCCGCACAGTGGGTAATAATGGTACTATTATGATGCCGTCACATTCATCAACATTCAGCGAACCCTCATATTGGCAAAATCCGCCTGTTGCATCTGAGGTATGGGATATTATCCGCGAAACCATGCCGGCATTTTCTCCTTTATATTCTCCTGTGGAAGGCATTGGCATAATTCCCGCGCAATTTGTAAAAATGCCTAAAGTGCAAAGAAGCACTCACCCTATGACTTCTTTTGCAGCGTGGGGAAAACATACTTCTTTTTTACTTGATAAGCACAGCATGGATTATGGCATGGGCGAACATTCACCCTTAGCGCGACTTCTTGATATTCATGGATATGTAGTATTTCTCGGTGCGCCTTATGAAAGTAATACACTTTTGCATTTAGCAGAAATTCGTGCCGATTATACAACAAAAAAACAATTATCTCAAGGAGCGCCTATATTCAAAGGAAAAAAAAGAATATGGGTTGAATTTAATGAAATTGACTATGATAATGATGATTTTGACATCATCACACGCGAATATTGTCTGCAATCGGTGAATGTACGGTATGGCAAAATAGAAAATGCCTATTGCACACTTATGCCCGCCAAAGAATTAGTGGATTTTGGGCGGTGCTGGATAGAAAAACACCGCAAATAATCAATATTTTTCGTCCCGTTGCTCTAATTCCTGTCTTCGATGTTCGATAGTAATCAATTTTTTATGAACTGCTTCCGACAAGTTAATATGGCGGGCATTGGCATAATTAAATAAAGTGATAAATACATCGGCTGCCTCATCGGCAAGTTCTTCATCACTTATCGGCTTGCCTTTCCAACGTTTTTTTTCTAAATTGGCAAGTTCGCCGGCTTCTCCATTGAGTTCAAGGCAAAAAAATTCACCCGAACGTTCGGTAAAATACCCTTGCTGATATTGGTCGAAACCGCGCTGAACAGAGCGTAAACCGCTTTGAACTGCATCAAGTAAATAATCAAGTTCCTGTGGAATAATCATAGTTTTTAGAGATATAAAGTGAATATATACTGCGAATGTATGAGTTATTGTGCGGATAGACAAATTTTCATCTCCGGCTTCTCATATTTCCATCTCTTTGCATTCATTATTCTCTTACAAGAACTATCCGTCGGTACTTGAACTTCAGTTGATGAAATGCGGTTGATGAGATTGTCGAAATGAACGGGGTGGGGGTGGATTCAGTGCAGTTGATGAAAAGATGGTATGGCCGCTACGCCTGCCACCAAAACGGCATCGGCAACTATTCAGTGCAGTTGATGAAAAGATGGTATGAGGCAAATAATCGTGGACTTTCGCGCCGTGCTGCCGAGCTTCATCATCAAAGAAAGCGTGATCAATAGAAATATAAGCGCAGTATATTTGTCGGTGTGGCGGTGTAATAAAGGGAAATTTGTTGTTGGGTCAACGGTGTAAGCTTGTAAATCACTATAACGTCATCGTCCGAAATCTACCTATAAGTTGTGCAACAGTTACGGCTGTTTGTGGTAGTTTTTTCCTTAAAACTGTTTCCACCCACATAAATGTCAAAGTTTATAGAAAGTCCTAATTCATTCATTCTTATTATATCGTCTCTGTCAATGTTGGGTCCGCTAATCATTCCATTTCCATTATGAATGTCCATAGCAACCTGATTATATCCGTCTTCTTTTTCAGCAAGTCGTTTTACTCCTTCCTTGTCTTACTCAAAAAATCAAGCAGTTTTTTTAGTTTGTGATGTATTCGTCAATGAACCACCGTCCGTCCGTTCAGAATTTCTGCAAGCTAACAAACAAATAAATGATAAAAATAGTAGGGTGTGTCTCATTGTGTGTTCTTTTCCATATAACATATTTCTTCAAAACTACCATACACACAAATATGACTATGAGTTATGGTGTTATTCTTACATTGTAATTCTTTTTTTGATTTGTATCAAGACAAGTGTCATACCATTTTTTATCTTGGAGGTTCTATCGGTAATTGGAATGCAAATGTGGAACCGCGTCCCAAAGAACTGCGCACCCATACTCTGCCTTTATGTTCTTCGACAATACGTTTGACTAACCATAATCCTAAGCCGGAACTTAATTCGCCGGCTGTGGGGCGGGCACTTAATTTAGCACCTCTTTGGAAAGCATTTTTTATATCTTCTTCCGATAATCCCAAGCCATTATCGCTGACTTCCACAACCATTTCTTTGTCTTGTTTATATGCTCTTATGCGTATTTTACCGCCATTATGTGAATATTTGATGGCATTATTGACTAAATTATCCACCACATCTTCAATTTTATTTACATCAAGGTGAACTTCCGGTAAATCGGAAGGAATTTCCAACATAATACCCATAGATTTTAATTTTGCTGCTGATTCATTGCGGCGTGCTACTAATTGGATAATATTTTCCACGGATGTTGTTTCGTAATTCAAATTCATATGTCCCGATTCTAAAGCCATAACTTTACAGACTTCTTGCGAGAGCGCGACAATTTTACGCGATGTTTCGACCAAATCATCGAGTACTTCTCCTTGTTCCGATGCCGATAAATCATAAGAGCGCAATAGTTCCACCAATCCTTTAATTAATCCCGCAGGATTTTTCATGTCATGAATTACCATAGCAAAAAGCTCATCTTTCTGTTTTTGTAATTCTTCCAATTCATTTTTATTTTTAGAGATTTTATCAATGGAGTCTTCAAGTTCTTTGTTACGCTTATATAACTCATCGCCACGTACTTGCATGGCATCAATTTGACCCCGCAAGGCAGCTAATTCGGCACGTAATTGTGCATTTTCGGTCATGAGTTGCTGATTTTTTTCTTCAGTGCTATTCATAATGTCCTTTGAAGAATTTGCTGAAATATTGTCATGTGTTTGAATTGGTAATGGAACCGATTTAGGTTTGTTTTTCCTTATTGCATAATAAACTCCACCGGCTAAAGCCAATACACCGGCAGTGGTTGCTATCGGCACCCACGGCAATGATGAATCTGAGGGCATTGCCTTGGAGAGCGAATCTTTTTGTTTTTGCAATGTGCTATCATTCTCTTCATTTTCGGGTTGTGGTACGGGACGAACTCTTTTTGGCGCATTTGCGGTATTGACCGTAAATCGTATGATTTTGGGCTCGGTTTTCCATTGCCCGGGTGCATAAGAAAATACGGTAAATAGATATGTGTCTTCAGGCAAACCCGTGTATTTTACAGATGAAGCATTGATGGTTTCTGTACGTCGCAATCCTGATTTTTCAGCAGTTAATGTGACGGAAAATAAAAAAGGCATACGTTTATCGTCTGTGGTTTTGCAAGCATATTGCAAAGCAATGGTATCGCGTCGCCCCATTATCGGTGTAGAAGCCGGATTTTCCACTATACCGTTAATTGTCATTTCTCGGATAAGGGTTTCATAATCATTGGAAGGTTGAGCAAGAGCGGTATGGCTGCCCAATGCAAGCAAGACCAAAGCGGGTATATGCTTCCATCCTATGGTATATGATTTTCCATTATAGAGTGGTTGTACCATAATCTGACTTTTTTATTCTATTTCATACGCTTTTTTGCGTAATAATACTGCCTGATGCCTTGGTCTGAATTTTTTTTGCTCCAATCCATTTTTCATAAGCCGAATAATATCAAAAAATGTACGAAATGGATAATGTGGTATCCGTTCCGTTGCACAGTAAGATGCTAATGCACCTTTAGCGAAAATAATATCGGCATGAGACGCTGCACACATATCGGAATATCCGTCGCCTATATAGACGATGAGCGTGTCCGGTGGCGTGTTGTTGAGCACAATATTTCTTTTACATGAAGCACAAAAACATGAACATGATTCCGTTGCATTGGGAAATAAGGGCGATAATTGCCCATTCACTTCTTGCATTGCATTGGAATAATATTGCACTTCCGACATATCATTGGCTGCCAATATCGGTTCGATATATTCTCTAAAACCATCGCTGACAATGGTTAAAGGAAATGATAATTCATGGCAGTATTTGACAAAATCGGCAAAATATGCATCAATCGGATAGCGTAGCGCAAAATCCTGTACCATTTCGGATGAAATCGGTCGCAATCCTCGTACCACATCATGATAATAGTCGCGTACGGAACTTTTGCCACTCATTAATCGCGCCATCGAATCATCAAATACGGTGGAAAACTCCGCAAAAAATTCATCACCCGTATCTACTGTGGTTATCGTGCCATCGAAATCACAAAAAATGGAAAGTTGTAATGCCATACACGCCATTAATAAGTATAGAATCCGCGACCTGCGACTTTGCCCACATAGCCGGCTCGCACATATTGACGCAATATAACTGCCGCACGGTATCTTTCTTGATGATATTCGTCATATAAACCGTCAAGTAATGCGAGAATATAGTCCAAACCGATGTCATCCGCCCATGACAGTAAACCCTTGGGATAATTTACTCCCAATGTCATGGCTTTATCAATATCTGCCGCCGATGCCACACCTTCCATCACAGCAAAGGCAGCTTCATTGATAAGCGTGGCAAGAATACGAGGTGCAATCAACCCCACTCTGTCCTCGACAAGGTTCACGCCATAGCCCAAGCTGTGCCATAGTGCCGACACTTGCGCTGAAACTTCCGGCGAAGCATCCAATGAAACGCTGTATTCTATGCTTGCATTGTTCGTAAAACCCGACATCCCACTGAATATAGATGTGGCGGAATTTCCCAACCATTGCGATAATGCCGTGGCGGTGCATGAAGCCGCCGCCGCACAATAGACGACATTACCTTGGGGCATCATTTCACGAACAAAAGCAGGAATATCTGTCGCTTTTGCCACAGGAGTAAAGTCCATAATGAGCCATGCGTCAGCAAGTCCTTCAATATCTTTACTGTTTTGAAAAATAGAGATTTGAGTGCTGTTTTCTTCGGAGGTATTTACTGTCGTATTGCCATAAACATGGACTGTTATTCCATGCGAAATCATTCGCGCCCTGCATTCCAATGCTGCGGGGGAATTACCGCAGAGAATAAGACCAAATTGAGTATCTGAATTGCTCATAAACATTGTCTTGAATAAAAATATGAAGGAAAAATACGACGAAACTGCCAAACATCAAGAAGCAATCACGATTATCCGCTTTTTTTTATTCATTCAGAAAAATTCTCGTATATTCAACATTGCAAAGAGACACTCATTGCTGAAACTGTTCATAAAACGGTATTTTGCATGAGAGTCCTCATTCACTTTTTTCACGAAATGTATGGATACACTATGAGTAATATGATGGTACGTATTATTGTCGGGCTTATCGGCATTCCTTTTTTAGTATGGATTATGCTTCATGGCGGCTATGGCTTTCTTTTTTTCACGGTAAGCATTGCGGCATTAGCTCAATGGGAATTTTACAAGGCAGCCCGCCACAAAGGATATCAGCCGATGGAATGGATGGGAATCATTGCGGGGGCTATCTATCTTGCCTCCGTCAGCACCGTAGGGCTTGTGCCATTTTCTGCCGAATTTATCATTGGGACAATGGTCTTATTGACATGTATGGCAGAAGTCTTTCGGCAGCGAAGCACCGCACTTGCAAATGTGATGACTACTATCGGCGGCTTTGTGTATATACCCTTTATGATTGGTTTTTTCCATTTGATGCAACACTATTTCCTTGAGCATTATCATACAGGCGGACGACTTTTTACCGTGATTTTATTCGCCGGAATATGGCTTTGCGATTCTGCCGCATATTTTTCCGGTAAATTTTTAGGAAAACATAAACTTTTAGAACGTGTCAGTCCTAAAAAAACATGGGAAGGCGCCATCGGGGGTTTTATTTTTTGTATTGCAGGTGTCTATGGTTTATCGCAATGGCTTTTGACACCGGCATTATCACCAATATTTATTGTACTCACCGGTGCAATTATCGGGACAATAGGACAAATAGGTGATTTATTTGAATCGCTCATAAAACGTGATGCACAAATAAAAGACAGCTCCGGCATTTTACCCGGGCATGGCGGTATTTTAGACCGATTTGACAGCGCATTATTTGTTGCTCCGGCTGTGTGGATACTAATTATGATATATCATTATCTGGAATTGCCGATTTGGTAATATAGTGAGTGAAAAAATATACCAAGTATTACAGCAATTATAAAGATCTTCACGATTGATTTTTTTTGATTGATAAGGAGTGGATTACACATAACTCCAAAATCCCTTTATTCGGATATTCGCTTTTTTATTTGTTGCGATTTTTTCTGTATTGGGCAACATAGTGTGTATGTTGTGCATAATTTGTGGAAAAATTGTGTTCACCACTGCCATTTCCTTTTGCTACAAAATACAGAAAGGAGTGTTTTTCGGGAAATAAAGCAGCTTCGATGGATGCAGCCGAAGGCGAATTAATGGGACCCGGCGGCAATCCTTTAAATTTATATGTATTGTATGGATTATCCGATTGTAAATCGGCATAAAGCAGGCGTTTTTTCCCGCCTACGGCATATTGCACTGTGGGGTCTGCATCAAGTTTCATATTGCGTTGCAAGCGGTTCATATAGACTCCTGCAATACGTTTTCTTTCCTTTGCTACCACAGCTTCTGCCTCAATAATAGAAGCCAATGTAAGAATTTCATGACGTGAACGACCTTGACGACGAGCTTCGGCTTCATAGTTCGACCATATTTTGTTCTGTGCCGTAAGCAGACGCTCCACAAGTTCTTGGGGATTATGCTTCCAAAATACATTATAGGTATCGGGCATGATATAGCCCTCAATATGCTCAACACCATAGCGACGTAAGACAGTATCGGACTGACAATATGCCATAAATTCCACAGAATCAATATCTGCTTTTGCCTGTGCTATGGACGCAAATTGTCTGAGCGTAATGCCCTCGGGAAAGCTGATATTCACCGTGACGCTTTGCTTTTTAGAAAAGAGCGATCGCAAAAGTTGAAGGTGTGTTGTCGTGGGCGCAATGCGATATTCTCCCGGATATATTGTGGCATCGGTCAGTGTTGCATACACTTTGATACACCAAGAAAATATGGTCGGCGATTTGACGGATCCATCCAAAGAAAGCATCGTTGCCTCGACAGTGGGTGGCGTAGAGATAACAATTTCTTTTGTTGATTGCATAGGCAAATTTGATTGCAGATAGGAAGTTATCCATACGCCGAAAATAAGGCATATTACCGCCATTGCGGCAAGGATTCCCATAACTAAAGTGCTTGTTCTTTTCTTCATTCCATCTATCGTTGTATGCAAATTCTATGACAATTTCGGAAAATTTTTTGGATATGGGCTACGTAATGAGTTCGCCGAACCATCACGCCACTGTTTGGCATACAAGCAAATCCATCATATCACTTTTTGATAATCAATAATGTAAAGTATTCTATTGTAAAGTGTTGTGAAATTTGAAAACAATTGTTAATAAATGTTGTCGTATCAAAAATATACATTTTTATGTTCAATACTTTGAATGAGTATCCGTCACTTCTGCTCGATTCACAATACATGACTATTTCATGGTAATGTGGCATATCATTGATGTGATACATATTTTCAAGAAATTTATTTTTTCATTTATCATTATACTTTATGCGTCCAGAAAGTCTCCAATTTCTCACCAATTATCTTAACAATCCATCACCTACGGGCTTTGAATCAAGCGGACAGAAACTGTGGCTCGATTATCTTGCGCCTTATATTGACACATGGGAAACTGATGTGTATGGCTCGGCAATCGGCATTATTAATCCGGATGCGCCCTACAAAGTAGTTATCGAAGCTCATGCCGATGAAATTGCATGGTATGTCAGTTATATCAGCGACAGTGGTTATATCTATCTCAAACGCAATGGCGGTTCCGATACGATGATTGCCCCTTCAATGCGTGCCAATATTTATACAAGTGCAGGCACCACCGTGAAAGCAGTATTCGGATGGCCCGCAATTCATGTGCGCGATAAAGCAAAAGATGAAGCTCCGACTTTGAAAAATATCTTTCTTGATTGCGGATGCTCTTCACGTGAGGAAGTACAAAAACTCGGCATACGTGTCGGCGATATTGTCATTTTTGAAGCTGATAGTATGATATTGCAAGAAAAATGGCTTGTCGGTCGTGCTATTGATAATCGTATCGGTGGTTTTATGATCGCTGAAGTGGCTCGCTTGCTCAAAGAAAATGGTAAACAGCTCGGATTTGGACTTTATATTGTCAATGCAGTGCAAGAAGAAGTCGGCTTACGCGGAGCGGCGATGGTTGCAAGTCGCATTCAGCCGGATGTGGCAATTATTACCGATGTAACTCATGATACCACTGCTCCCATGTATGATAAAACCGCACAAGGCGAACGTGCTTGCGGCAAAGGTCCTGTATTGACAGTAGCGCCGGCTGTGCAAAATAATGTTTTGCGTATGCTTGCCGACACAGCAGAAAAAAATGAAATTCCCGTGCAATGGACTGCGGCTTCGGGAGTAACAGGCACAGATACCGATGCTTTTGCATATTCAGGAAAAGGTATAGCATCGGCTCTTATTTCTTTGGCTTTAAAATATATGCACACAACAGTAGAAACAGTGCATCTTGATGATGTGGAAAATGTTATCAAGTTGATGTATGAGTTTGTGTGCCAATTAGAGCCAAATCATGATTTTCGTTATATTAAAAAATAAAATGTATAATGCATCTACTAAAGAAGCCGAGCAATATTGCTCGGCTTCTTTTTTTAATGTGAATAATAATATGGTAGCACTGTTGAACCGAAACGAACCCAATAAAGTCCCTTAGAAATACCTTTCGGCTCCTCAATAATCGAATTGGCTGCCGAGCATTGATATACTTCATTGCCAATCAAATCATAGAAAACAATATGTTCAAATGTTTGTGATAAAGGAAGCATAAAAGATTGTGTACCAATCATATATATATTTGTACTTTCCTCTATCTCTCTCAGCGCTGTAAGCGGGATACGCCTATCCATATAGCGATAAATGTCTATATCCGGCATATTCGCCAATAATGCAACGACGGCATCAATAGGAACATAATTATCGAACTCTAAGAAATAGTTTCTTGCTATATAAGAAGATTCTACGGTGTCACTATATGCCCTTGGCATGATTTTGATTATCTTATATGGACCAAAGAGTGAGTCTATTTGAGCAAATATAGATTTGATGGCTGCAAATTGCGGTAATATGTCATGCCATGTTTTATAGTAATATGTATTTAATACTGTATCTTCACCATAATACATTAGTTTATGTTCAAAGATTGTCTGGAATCTTTTTTTTGCATAGAGTAAACCGAAGGTTGCTGATCCTATACATGAATCTATGCGTACCGAATCGGGATTAGGTTCATATTCAGACCCATCAGCATAATACATCCTTTTCAAACAGGAATCAGGGGTACGGTAAGAATATGATTCAGAAACGCAAAACAGTAAAAGTACTAAAATTGAGAATACTATTGTTTTCATGATAATTATTTTTTTTGATTATGAAAATATTTTACTGTAAAATTGTTGATTTGAATGTAATACAGACCTATTGGTATATCAGTAGGTAGATCTATTTGTTCAATTTCCGTGAAAATTTTACTGTAAACCTCGCTTCCATACAGACTATAAAACTTAACAATATTACCATTTGTCAGTAGGGGGACTTTAAAAAAAACATTACCAATTCTCACTGTTTTCTCATACGAACATTGACTCTGTATTTCAATTCCTGTGATGGGAATCGTGGCATCATTATACCAAGCGGATCTCCTATTTGGTAACTGATAAAAAAAAGCTACAACATCAGGAATAGATACATAGTTATCAAATAGAATAGATAGGGGCTGATATTTGAAAAAATCTCTTGTAGTGTCATTAATGTTTTTAGGTAACACCCTATAGAACGTATATGTACCATAGAGAGAATCCAATTTTTTAAAAGCAGATTTCAATGTATCGTATTGTGGTAATACATCCTGCCATGTAGTATAAATTTTGTCATTAATAATACTATCGCTTATCCAATTAAATATTTGCACATTTAATTCTATTTTAAATGTTTTTTTTGCATATCTGTGTCCAAATGTTGGCGAAGATATACACGAATCTGCACGAACAGAATCGGGATTAGGATTTAAATCTCTTATATCACCAGTGTAAGGATGAGTCATGAATATTATCTTCAAACAGGAATCAGGAGCACGGTAGGCGGATAATTCAATAGTGCTAATTATACATAACACTATACATATATATATTGTTTTCATAATGTTCTTTTTTAATGTGAATAATAATATGGTAGAACTGTAGAACCAAAACGAACCCAATAAAGTCCCTTAGAAATACCTTTCGGCTCCTCAATAATCGAATTGGCTGCCGAGCATTGATAGACTTCATTGCCAATCAAATCATAGAAAACAATATGTTCAAATGTTTGTGATAAAGGAAGCATAAAAGATTGTGTGCCAATCATATATATCTTTGTACTTTCCTCTATCTCAGTCAAACTTGTCAGTTCTTTAAAGTGCCTCTCCATATAGCGATAAATGTCTATATCCGGCATATTCGCCAATAGTGCAACGACTGCATCAATAGGTACATAATTATCGAACTCTAATAAATATTCTTTTGCAAAACGAGAAGTTTCTACGGTGTCGCTATATGCCTTTGGCATGATTTTGATCATCGTATATGGACCAAAGAGTGAGTCTATTTGAGCAAATATAGATTTGATGGCTGTAAATTGTGGTAATATGTCATGCCATGTTTTATGGTAATATGTATTTAATACTGTATCTTTACCATAATACATTAGTTTATAGTTATTAAACATGATATCAAATGTTTTTTTTGCATAGAGTAAACCAAAGGTTGCTGATCCTATGCATGAATCTATGCGCACCGAATCGGGGTTAGGGGAATATTCACGTCCGGCTGCGGGACCATCTGCATAATACATCCTTTTCAAACAGGAATCAGGAGCACGGTAAGAATATGATTCAGAAACGCAAAACAGTAAAAGTACTAAAATTGAAAATACTATTGTTTTCATTATATCTCCATTGAAAAAAAAATTAAGGATATTGTGTTGGATCAATGTTGTATAAATCAAATTTACAAGCATCAAAACAGGGAGTCGGCAAATTTGTTGGGCAGGTATTATCCCACCATACATAGTTTGTGTTTTCCCAATCAAAGAATGGTGCGCATGGCTGTGGCGATTGACTGCTGACATTATACACAGCAAGATTTCGGACACAACATTATGTTTCGTCACAAGGAGAAACAGCATTCAGATCACCCCCATAATTTTGAATTCTTACGCAGCCATATCGTATGACACGCCAGCGTGTTGGGGCTTCAACTGTACCAATGGGCCAGTTCAGTGGATTTGACTGAATAAGTATATTTGTTGCCAAGTTAAGAATATAGTTTGGATCAAGAGAACTACAATTCCCTTGTATTATTACATCCTTTATCTTGATATCACGTCGTACCCCACATTGTCTATGCTGATATTGTACCGTCAGTGTACAAGGCGGTGACAAAGTTGTAAGAAGTATTTCATAATCAGGACCATCAACCCATACAGGTTTTGGATTTCCGCAATCATCAGGCTCACAAGGGTTTACTTGCCCTGATGCTATTGTGGCACTGCTTAGGCATAGAACACAAAACAAAGCGGTACAATGGACTAAACGTCGCACACGTATGGTGTTTAGTGTCATGATAATCATTGTTAAAATTGTATTTATCATATTTGTTTTCAATACGTTAAAAGAATTAGTTATTAGTCAGATTTTGAAATTGTAGTTTAACTTCCCCAAAGAGGAAAAGGTGTATAAGCAAATTTTTTCATAATTTAGGATGTATTCATAATCGTACTCCGTATGTATTGTGAATAATACCCCTTTCAGTTATACATTGTCTTATGGCAGATAGTCGTTAGCCATTAGCCATAGTTCGATGTTGGGAGGGGATTTTTTATGTCTGAACATGAATAGTCAAAGCCGATTCACTATGAAAGTGAATCAGTTAAGTGCAAATAAGAGAAGAGTTTATCGAAGTCTTTGTCTTGACAAAAGAAGAGTGCGTCGTCGCATAGCGTATGCAGCGTTTATTTGTATTTCTTGCCTGAAATAATGAGTATGAATCTGTTCCATAGCTCACCTTTTATAGTGAATAGGAGAATTTTGCGGTTGTACAGAGTGTTGGCGAAAGGACTTCCCACGCAACAGGTGTCAACTACTGAACGCAACTTACAAAAAAAAAACAACTTACACCAAATATGTGGTGAAAAAATATTTTCCCTATCAAATGGGAGTTCAGCGAAGAGAGGATAAACAAAAAAAAATCCCTCATGAATTATCATAAGGGATTAGACAAATACAGTATTTTTCTAAAATATCTTATTCAAATTGCTTATAATTATCATTAAATAAACCAACAAGATGTTGAGCTTTTGCATCATACGCTGATTTATCTTCCCATGTATTGCGCGGATTTAATATTTCATCCGGTACGCCTTCGCATGATGTGGGTATTGATAAATTAAAAAATGATTCTGTTTCAAATTGTACATTATTTAATTCTCCTGTGAGTGCTGCACGCAACAAAGCACGTGTATAAGCAATTTTCATGCGTTTACCCACACCATATTCACCGCCGCTCCAACCGGTATTGACCAACCATACCGTTGCGCCATGTTCATTGATTTTATCACGCAATAAATTCGCATATACTTTAGGATGATGTACCATAAATGGCGCACCAAAACATGTAGAGAATGTCGCGCTTGGTTCTTTCACGCCGGCTTCAGTTCCTGCAACTTTTGCCGTATAACCACTCAAGAAATGGAACATTGCTTGCTCAGGGGTGAGTTTAGCAATCGGAGGCATAACGCCGAAAGCATCACATGTTAAAAAGAAGATATTTTTCGGATGACCACCTTTATTGGAATCTACGATATTGTCCATCATGGAACGCGAATAACTTGCACGTGTATTCTCGGTGATAGACGCATCGTCATAATTGATGGCACGAGTTTCGGGGTCAAGCACGACATTTTCAAGAATAGTACCGAATTTTTTTGTCATGCCATAGATAATCGGCTCGGCTTCTTCCGACAAATTGATAACTTTGGCATAACAGCCGCCTTCAAAGTTGAATGTGCCATCATTTGTCCATCCATGCTCATCATCGCCAATAAGCGGTCGCTCTACGTCTGTGGACAATGTGGTTTTGCCTGTGCCTGACAAACCGAAGAACAATGCAGTATCACCTTCGGATGTTCCAATATTTGCCGAGCAGTGCATGGACATAACACCCTTGAGAGGGAGAAGATAATTGAGAACGGTAAAGATAGATTTTTTGATTTCCCCGGCATATTGTGTGCCACCGATAATTACCAATTTTTGCGAGAAATCAAGGATAATGAATGCATCGGAGCGAGTGCCGTCAATGTCGGGATTCGCTTTGAAATTAGGCGCATGAAGCACAGTGAAACCGGGTTCAAAATCGGCGAGTTGTTCGGCTGTGGCTTCAATAAACATGTTCTTTGCAAACATATTGTGCCAAGCATGTTGCGTAATCACGCGTACCGGCAAACGATGATTGTCATCAGAACCGGCAAAGCAATCAAGCACATATAAATCAGCACCTTGCAGATATCCGGCAATACGATTTTTCAAAGCATTGAATTTTTCTTGAGGAAATGGTTTATTCACTTTTCCCCACCATACATGGTCTTTGCTTGTTGATTCTTCCACCACAAATTTATCATTGGCACTACGCCCTGTGTGTGGTTTGGTATTGGTAACAAGTGCTCCATATTGCGAAAGTTCGCCTTCTTGGAAACTAATCGCATGTTCATATAAAGCAGAGGTAGAAAGATTGTAATACACCTCTCCAAGATTATAGAGACCGATGGCTTGTAATGACTGGAGGATTTCTTCCATACTTTTCATATCAACTCTTTGTATAATGAATGAATTTGCGCTCACACGCAGTGTTTTGGAATGCAAATATCGGTGTTTTAGCTGTGATAATAGATGTCAAAAGTCAAGAATGCCTGTGATTACATTCATACATGACTTTTTCATCACTTAGAAATAGATACAAAGCTGCGATTGTTCTTCGTAATTTCGTTGGTAAAATTTGACATTTCACACTCTGAATCATGTTTCTTTAACCATGAACACACATCATTTCCATTTAGCAATGCTACCCATCGAAGAGGTTTTTCTTCATGAAGAAACGGATATTTTCCGTGTGGCAAAGCTCAAAAAAAGAATCGAAACATCGGGGATTTTACGTAATCCGCCTATTGTTGCCAATATGGATAGCGGCTATGTCGTACTTGACGGAGCAACACGTACAACATCACTCAAAGAAATCGGTGCATCACATATTTTAGCGCAAGTCGTTCATTATGGCAAAGATGGCATTGATGTCGAAACATGGAATCATATACTGCCCGATATGAGCGATACGGATATCATTCAAACAATAGGTTCACTTCAAGGGCTTCGACTTACGGAGACCAATCATCAACAAGCAGATGACTTGCTTTTGAAGCGCCATATTGCCGGCTACATTTACTGCTCCCCCTCTACATCAATGATTATAGAAACCGATACGGCTCTCGGTCCCATGACATCCTTACTTAGGACAATTGTGGCAACATATAAAAAGCATGGTGAAATCTATCGCCTTGCACAAAATGATCTCGAACAAATTATTGCGAAAAGAACGGAGCACTCCGCCGTTATGGTCTTCCCGCGTTTCACACCTGATGAAATACGCACGATTGCGCAATCAGAACAAAAACTGCCCGCCGGTATCACACGCCATATCATACCCGGACGCGTGCTTAATGTTAATATTCCGCTCGATTGGCTTATCGGTGCGGGCACAACAGCCGAAAAAACACAGTGGCTTGATGCATGGCTCTCTGCTAAAATTGTGGACAGCAAAGTCCGCTATTATCATGAACCTGTCTTCATTTTTGATGAGTAAAATATATCCGATTTCTTTGCCCACTCTGCGTGACATGTGGGCATCATCCGCAACTTTACTCATATTATTATCCGTAATTTTGTAACAATATCATTATTTTTTTTCTATACTTTCTATGAGTTCTCAGCATAAAATTACTAACGCTTTACTCAGCGTTTCCGACAAAACAGGCATCGTGGAATTGGCACAAGAGCTTCATTCTCTGGGCATCAATATTATCTCGACGGGTGGCACCGCAGCTTTGCTTTCACAGCAAGGTATTCCCGTCAAAAGCGTTTCTTCCATAACTGATTTTCCCGAAATTATGGATGGGCGAGTAAAAACATTACATCCGAAAATTCATGGAGGTTTATTAGGTGTATTAGACAATGAAGAACATCGTAGTGCAATGGAACATCACGGTATTGAATCCATAGATTTAGTAATCATCAATTTATATCCCTTTGAAAAAACAGTACAGAACCCGCAATCAAGTCATGAAGAAATTATCGAAAATATTGACATTGGCGGTCCGGCAATGGTAAGGGCTTCCGCAAAAAATTATTTGTGGACAGCAATTGTAGTAAATCCCGACCGTTACGGAGAAATTATTTCTGACTTACAAGCAACAGGAACTCTTGACTCGAATTTGCGTTTACAACTTGCCCGTGAAGCATTTGAACATACAAGCTTTTATGATGGATTAATTGCCGAATATTTACGAAAAAAAGATAATTCATCATTACCAAATCAATTAACAATACCATTGAAAAAAAATCAAGAGCTGCGCTATGGTGAAAATCCTCATCAAGAAGCAGTACTCTATGGTAATTTTTCAGAAATATTTACCCAACTTCATGGTAAAGAATTATCGTACAATAATATTGTTGATATTGATGCTGCTTCTAAATTAGCATTAGAATTTGATGAGCCGACCGTTGTTATTGTAAAACACACCAATCCATGCGGAGTGGGTTCAGCCACAACATTAACCGAAGCATATCATAAAGCTTATGCAACCGATACGGTGTCGCCTTTTGGCGGAATTATTGCCGTTAATCGTGAAATTGATTTGGAATTTGCAGAAACCGTGCATGGCTTATTTTCGGAAGTGCTTATTGCACCTTCATTTACAGATGAGGCACTCGAGCGTTTACAAAAAAAACGCGATCGCCGTTTAATGACAGTTAATTATGATGCTTTACGCGCATCATTGCAATTTACTCTTAAATCCATTGCCGGAGGAATATTAATTCAAAGTGAAGACAAAGAACTTTTGGATTCGGGAGCATTAAAAGTAGTAACGGAAAAACAACCGACACCCGACCAATATGCCGCTATGATATTTGCATGGAAAATTGCAAAACATGTAAAATCTAATGCAATAATTTATGCTCTTTCCGACCGTACATTAGCAATTGGTGCCGGACAAATGTCACGTGTAGATTCGGCAAGAATAGCAGTGAAAAAAGCACAGGATGCCGGTATTTCCTTACAGGGTTGTGCAGTTGCTTCAGATGCATTTTTTCCTTTTGCTGACGGTTTATTACAAGCTGTGGAAGCAGGTGCCCATTGTGTTATTCAACCCGGTGGCTCAGTGCGCGATGAAGAAGTGATTGAAGCTGCAAATAAAAGTGGTATTACGATGCTCTTTACCGGAATGAGACATTTTAGACATTAAGTCAAATACACAACAAAATTCCCAAAAAGCGATGCTGAAAAGTATCGCTTTTTTTTTGACAAATCATATATTCATATAATGTTGTTTGCCGAGCATAGCCGCACCCACAATACCGGCATTATTGCTGAAATGTGCTGTGCGGACTTCCACTTTTCGCGCTATCGTGGGCAATGAACGATATTGTAAAGTATTGCGTACAGTATCAAGCAATAAAGGATGCGCTTTCGATATACCGCCACCCACAACAACAATGTGCATATCTAATATTGCTAATATACCTGCCAATCCCAAACCCAGCCAATGTCCGGATAATTCAAAACATCGTATTGATGCTTCATCATTATGTTCAATACCCAATGAAATATGTTCAACATCAAGAGAATCGGCAAATTGATGTAAATATGATTGCGGATATTGTTGAAGTATTTTTTTTGCCGTAGCAATAATTCCCAATCTTCCAACGCGTTCTTCTAATGTTCCTGCACGGAATAATCTATTATCTTTTTTCATCGTATCTGTTGGTTCATCGTGAATATCAATAACAATATGCCCAATTTCTCCGGCACCTCCCTGTTCGCCGGAATAAATTCGATTATTGACAATAATTCCTCCTCCTACGCCGGTGCCAAGTGTCACATACAGAAAATGGGAAGTATCTTTGCCGGCTCCTAATTCACTTTCAGCCAATGCAGCCACATTCGCATCATTATCAATAATAATCGGTACAGCGGAATATTGCTGTACAATAGTTGTAAGAGGTACGATATCCCAACCGGGTAAATTTGCCGGATAATAGACACAACCATCCTTTGGATTAACCACCGCAGGAAAACCGATACCGACAGAAAGTAACGATGGAAATTCTTCGTTCATTGTACGGATTATACCCTGAATATCGGATATCATTTTTTCTTTTCCCCGTGCGGCATCGGTATGAATAGCATTTTGGAAAACAATTGATCCATCATCAAGGACAATACCGTATTTTATGGTAGTACCGCCAATATCTATACCTGCATACATTATATACCCTATTTTAATTATTGATTATGAAGTGATGAATAATTTATTACAATTCCATATAAGCAGACAATTCTGCTGATGTTCTCAAATGGATAAGAATGCGATCTTCGACAAGTTCATGTACTGCTTTCTTAGCATCACGCAAAGGGACATTGTGAATATAGGAAAAACGCCAAATATCAATCGGAGCCGTATATATTTCCCATGCCAATAATTGACTTAGCGACAATGATGATTCCGAAAGAATTTTGTTCTCAATTGCTTGAATAAAATCATCGGATTCGCCCTTGATAAAATGTTCTGACGTAAAATAATAATTATCCGTTGTCATCAAATCACAAATTGGGAAACCTCTATTATGTTGCAATATATCAGTCAACAGCGATATGCTGACAATATATGGTTCATCATGCGCATCCGTTTTCCATAGATCATCCCATACCTCGGGTGCTATACTTTGCAACCATTGAAAAAAAGCAATTTCGGATTCGGGTAATTGCATGAATGTATGTGAATGAAAATGAGAAATGATGGCTTTACTATTTGTCGTATTAATAAATCCAAAAATTTCCGACGGCACTATAAGTATATCAGATTGTTGTTTTTGGGTTTCAAACCATGTAAGGAGTTCTTGTGTGTTCATTGTATAAATATGTTATTGTTCTACTGTAAAAATTTTAATATTAACCTTTGAATCATACGGTGAGAATTTTATTGCATTTGACAATACATTATCAATAATTTCCTCAAAAAGAATCATATCAACTTCAGCAACAGCTTGTGTTGAAGCATCAACATGTATTGATATGTTTTTTTCATTGGCAACGGGTACAAAATTATCCACAACTTTATTTATTATTGTCGCAAGATTGTGTTGTTCCATGATGGGTTTCATTGTTCTTGACTCCATCGTAAACATATCCACCATTTTTTTAATTATCTGCGTCATGTGATCAGTATATTTCTTTATTCTTTGCAATACAAGAATCATATCATCCGTAGATATTTTTCGACTATTGCTCAATGCACCCGAAACCGTAAGTGTTATCGCCGTCAGTGGATTACGCAAATCATGAACAACTATACCGAAAATATCATTTTTCTCTTTATTTATTATTTCCAATTGCTCAATGGCTTCATTTAACTCAGCATTAGTCAATGACAATGACCGGCTAAGATTATCAGCATCTTTGTAAGCTTGCGCAAGTTCTATATTACGTAAACGGTAAATCTCGTTTTCTTTTTTCGTAGATTCTACTTGATGTAATATTTGTAAATTTCTAAGTCGTTCGGCACTATGCTGATTAAACACACGTTCATGCAGATCATGATATAATCGTGAATGATATAAAGCACGTTCAAAATTTTTCAATTTTTCACACACTATAGAATATTGCTGATGGAATGAACGTAAGAGAGTAAGTGACTGAAGATTTTCGGCTTTCTGCTGTATGTTATCTAATATTGATTGTGCATCCTCATATCGTTGTAAATGAATAAATACATCACATTGCGCCAACACAGTTTCAATAAGTCCTTTTGTATTACCTGTTTTTGTTCGTATCTTCAATGAATGTGCAAAATATTCAAGAGCATAAGTATAATCTGCAGCTTTTTTTTCTATTAATCCTAAAAGATATAATGCGGATGCTTCTCCATCAAGATTACCTAAATATATGGCAACTTGTAAAGCTACATTGGCATGATCACGTGCTTTTTCCACATCACCTAATGAAAGATACTGTGTTGCAAGATCACATAATGTTTGTACCTGACCTTGTTTATTATTGGTTGCTATTTTACGTGCCAAACTTTTTTGCAAATATTCAACAGCTTGTTCGGTATCACCTATTACGCCATAGACATTACCTATATTCGATAAAGAAACAGCAATACCATGCTCATCATTGATTTTCTCACGCAACAATAAACTTTGCATAAAATATTCATGGGCATTAGTGACATCGCCAAGTGCTAAATACACATTACCAATATTCATCAATGACGTTGCAGTCAAAGCATCATCGTGGATTGATTGACGCAATGCCAAACTCTCTGTGTGCTGATACAAAGCTTTGACATAATCCCCTTGCGCAATAGCTACAGCTCCCATGGTATTCATTGCAAAAGATTGTCCTTTTATATCACCTATTTCTTTTGCTATTTCTAAAGCGCGAGAACTTATTGTGAGAGCTTCTTGATATTGTGCTAATCTATAGAGCGTTGCACCACGTACTAATAATGCTTCTTTTTCTATTTCCAACTTTGCTTCATAATCACCAATATACTGTTGTGCAAAATAGACAAGAGCGGCAACAATACCATCCGCTTTTTGAGGGTCTGTATTGAGCATAGTTTCGGCTATCTTACATTGACGTAAACAGAAGTCTTTGCTCTCTTCCTCAGTTGATGCCAACTCATGATTCCAAGAGTTAATAAGAGTCTGAATGTTTGATTGTTCCGTCATACTATATCGCTTTAGAGTATCACAACATTTCAAAAATACATAAGGGCGACAAAACTCCATAGAGTTTTGTCGCCCTTCATAATCAATGTGAACGAATTTTATGGAATAAAGACTATGGGAACAACCATACGTTTTGTTCCTATCTCGACTGCACAATAGTATGCTCCACTAACCAAATCAAGCGCTTCTGCCGACAATTCAATAGTCTCACGCATTTGTGTTGCTACGCCTTCTTGTGTATGCACTATTCTGCCTGCTGCATCATAGATACGAAGAGTATATGGGGCAGCTTGACGTGCAGCAAAACTAAGTTGTGCTGTCGTTGAAGCCGGATTCGGCGTAATAGATATATCATTTGATTCGCCATAACTCATATCCTCTACACTTGTCGGTACAATCTTCACACGCACCGATTTTGAAATAACGGAATCACATACATTGCGTGCAACACAATAATAGGTGCCCGAATCTGCAAAAGTAATATTGTTTTTGAAAAATGGGTTTAATGTTTCATTTTGCAAAGGAACACCATTTTTATACCATTGATAGGTAATAGGAATTTGTCCGCCAGCCGGTATATTAATCACTAATTGCGTACCCGGATTAGCAATAATTTGTGCAGGTGGTTCTATGAGAAATTTTGCAGGATCAATTAAACCGACAGTAGCATTAGCAGAAGTTACTGTACCGCAGTCTCCGGTAACAACAACGCGATATTGACCAATATTTTGTTCATTAAGATTATTAATTGTGAGCGTAGCTGTTGTTGCTCCTGCAATATTCTGTTCATTAAGTTGCCATTGATAACGTATTGCTGCTCCTTGTGCTCCTACTGTAAGAGTCACGGGTTTGCCGGGGCAGGCATTAACATTACTCGGGGCTGTCACAATAGATGTTGCTTTTTTCAAAATTACACGCACAGGATTGGAAATAAATTCGCTATTTAATTCTTGAATACGCACATATAATGTATATGCCCCAAGAGTATCCGCTGAACTCACTGCATTAATGGTCAATACAGGTGATGCTGTTCCCGTTACACGACCATCATCAGTAATAGGAGTGCCATTGCGTCGCCATTGATATATGATCGTCGGATTTGTCACATTCGTTTTTACCTCTGTTGTTAACTGTACTCTTTCATTCGCACACACTTCCGCATCTTGCGGCTGAATGCTAAATGTTCCACCGGGTAATAACAATGAGAAATATGCTGAAGTATCAGATCCGCAAGCACCATCAACAATCACACGATATGTACGACCGGTATCGGATGGCTGCACGGATAATATTTGAAGAACTGGCGTACCTTGACCGGAAATTCTTTGTGAATTTTGAAGAACAGTTGTACCGCGTAACCATGTATAACGCACTTTGCCTAAAGAAATAATCGGTGCAGCTTCTGCCAAAACTTCAAAACGTGCATTATCACCGGTCAACAAATAACTTGGTAAAGGATCGCGTAAGATTTCTGTTTTTGTTGTAACACTTAATTGCCCAATGGATGAATATATTGTATCGGCACCTGAATTTCCGGAAACGATACAACGATAAAACCCATCATTATCGTATGTTACGTTTCTCAATACTAATCTGCTTCGTGTTGAATCCATGATATTTACACCATTTTTTTGCCATTGATAATTCAAAACTCCCGCATTAGTAATTGTACCCTCTATTTCAAAAACAACATTATCACCTGCGCACGCTACTGTACGTTGTGGTTGTTTTGTTAATGTAATCATCGGAATAATCTCATCAGCTCCGCGATAATAGTTTCTGCGCATCTGATTATCAATATCCTGTGGAACAATGGCAGCAATAGTCGGCGTACCATACAACGTTTCATCAACGAAAGTTAAATGCACTCCATCCGCAGCAAATGTTGTATTACGAGCAACAGAATTAATATCAATTGATTTATCATTACGCAGTTCTTGCAAACTATATATTGTATCAACTGTCATCCCATTATTCCAACGGGAAAGGATTGGACCATTTGTGTAAAGATTATTAAAATCAGATGCAATGAGTGGGTTCGTCATTGCATACTCTATGTCCAATACTCTCCCACCGCCTGAATTATAGAATATATTATTTAGTAATTGAACACCGCTGCCATTTTCAATCAGCAAAGATGCTTGACTTCTATCTGTAGATGCATTATTTACTGTATTATGATAAAGCGAACAATTATGAGAATTAAAAACAATAATACCATACGATTCTTGTGTAGTGGCATTACCGATTTTCACCATATTATTAGCAAACAATGACGGAGAACTGACCAATGATTCTAAACTCGATGCAACAATACCTGCACCCGAAGGAATATTACTAATATTATTTTGAGTCACTGTCGCAGAACCGGAAGAATTACTAACAGAAAGTCCGATGACAGAATTTGAATTTGTCTTTACAGTATTTTTAGTAATAATCGGTGAGATAATATCTGATAGAGAAAGACCATGTGTTGTAAAATTTTGTACAGTATTCGATTCGATGATAATATTACTTCTATCAACAGCACTTTCAGCTAAATCAAAACCAATTGCGCCACGTGTAAATGTACAATTACGCACTATTAATGAATCACAAATATTATTATCTGCAACAACAAAATTATTATCCGCAGATAAAGTATTGGCAGCAACTGTAAATTGACATCCTTCCAATCGTATTGCACGTGTATTATTATTCAGCAATGCAACACGAGAAAATGCGCTTGTACCTGTACTTGTAAAATTAATATTGGTAAATGTCAGCCAGTCAGCACCACTAATCATCAAAGCATAATTATTATTAGGATAAATCGCATTGTAAGAAATTACCGGATTTGTTGTTTGATTATCATCACGGCGAAATTCTATACGACGACGTTCGCCTGTTAATCCGGGAATAGTTGTTATTTCCCATGGACCTTCATAATTACCCGAACGAATATTCATTGTAACACGTCCCAAAACACCGGCAATGTGGAGATATTCATTAGCAAGTTGAACTGATCCAAAATCAGGCGCAGAACCACCGACTGTATATTCTCCGGTAGATAAACCGGGACCTCTTTGCACAGTACGCGCATCGTTTATATCATTATTATCTGTTAAGCCATTTGGAAATAGAGTTGTAGCAGTTATTGAAGATAATGTTTTTGCCGGAAATGACGGTGTACCTAAAATTACTGTCGCCGTTTGCCCGGGTTCAATAGCTGTTGTATGGCGTACAGTTGTTTGTGGCGTTCCATTAAATGTCCAACTGATGCGAACAGAATCCAAACGTTGTGTTCCATAATTTTTTACCATTACGCTGACTTGTTGCCCACCTTGTGCAAACGGTATTGTTGGGGTAAGAATTGATGTCACACCCGCATCAATACCCGATATAGCAGACAAACGAGCTACAAAAGCATCATCAGCTCCATTACCACCAAGAATGATTTGATCAAATGTACTTCTAAAGAATGTTGTACCTGTATAATACGATTCACCACCGTCACCGGCAGCAACACCATTACCTGCATCATCAGATTCACCACCGGCAGAGCGAGCAAATTCGAGTACACCTGCTGAAGTATATTTCATTGCAAATACATCTGTACCTCCGGCATGAGTAAGAGCGATTGCTCCTTGCGAATATGGAGCTGAAAATATGCCCGTGGCATACATTGCATTTACTGCGTCTGTCCCAACTCCCATTACAGCATTAGCACCTGCGCCACCGATACGCACAGCCCAATCAGGCACGCCACTTAGGGTATCAATACGTACCATAAAGCCACCGGATGTACCCGGTCTTGCTAAAGCAGTTGAAGCAAAATTAATAGTATCACTTTTGAATGATCCGCCAAGTACCAATCGCCGATTTGGTGTCAAAGCCATATCATTAATCATATCGTCTTGGGCACGTCCCCAATGACGCACCCATTGAAATGCACCCGTTGAAGAATATTTTGCCACAAAAGCATCATGACCACCGGCGGAAACAATAGTGCCAACTTGTTTTAAGGAATCCGTAAATGATCCGCCAATATATACGGCAGATGCTGTGGCAACAATATCAAGAGCGGAAGCCATACTTGTGGAACCACCTTGTTTTGACCATTGTTCTGTACCATTAAGATTATATGAAGCAACGAAGAAATCTGTTTTACCAACCGCACGCATCATAGCAAGATTACCAAATCGGGTCGAGTCTTTAAAGGAACCGCTGATATAAAGACTATTGCCCGCAACAGTTATACCTTCAGCTGTATCATCTTGTGCAGACCCTGCTCTTTTAACCCATTGCAACACACCGTTAGTATTGTACTTAGCAACAAATATGTCACGACCGCCGGCACTGACAAGTTGCTGTAGCCCAAAAGTAGCAGTACCGCTAAACCAGCCGGTAACATAGACATCGCCATCGGCACTTACAGCCAAAGCAGTTGCTCTATCATCGCCCGACCCACCTGCTTTTTGCGCCCAAACAGCTTGTCCTTGTTGGGTAAAACGCCCTACATACATATCACTGCCACCGGATGAAGTCAGAAGAGCTGCTCCCATAATTGTTGTAGCGGAAAAACTTCCGCATGAAAAAACACTTGCCCCATTTACTTCAATGGCTGCTCCGAACTCTGTACCAATACCACCATACCGTTGGGCATTCTGCCATGTCGGTTCTTGTGATCTGGTCGAAACAATTGCGCCAAAAAGCATTATACATGCCAATAGCATCCTACGTGTCGTGTGTTTCATAATACTAACACTTTTATTTTGTGAAACATAAATTTTAAGCAAAATTACGGTTTTGAGAATGAAGACTTAATTTATACCTCAAAAAAACATTTATTGTCTTCACTTTTTACTTTACAATCTATTCTATAAGATTGAATCTCGTGCAATATTATGGCAAAATTTGATTTAGCAATTATTGACATCACGCACTATGAACATATAATCAGGTATAACACTTAAGTTTAGGTATAGAAAGCACCCATCATCTATTCAAAACCTTCACTCATCTCCCTTTTGAGGCGAGTACGGCAAACGTCCGTGTACATTAGCAGTTTTTACTACGGTTCTTCCGCATAACTCTGTTATTCGTAATAACTTGTCGAAATTAATCTTGGAAATTTCATCAGTTACTTTATGATAGTCCGCATGTTCTCCGCTAAAATAAAACAAGACCGGTATTTTTTTCTTGGCAAAATTGGCTTGATCGCTTCTAAAGAAAAACTGTTCAGCATCATATTTGATAGTAAACGGATTGGACATTTTTTGATTCTCTTTTTCATTTAATTCTGCTAGCTCAGGGCAACGCGAATTTCCTCCAACGGATAGTGTATTGCTATCGTTTCTGCCTATCATATCCATATTGAACATAGCCACACATTGTTGCAATGGTAATGGTGATGTTTCCACAAAGGCACGTGAACCGTATAGTCCTTTTTCTTCGCCACTGAAAGCTACAAATACAATATCTCGCTGAAGTTCATCCGCTATTGTTGCCATGGATTGCGCTAAAAGCAACAAACCTGTGGTTCCGGAAGCATTATCATCTGCTCCATTGAAAATTGAGTCTTTCTGCTTTGACTGTGGACGTGAAAATCCCACATGGTCATAGTGAGCACCGATAACAATATATTCTCCCTTGCTTTTTGCACCTTTAATAATACCCATGACATTTTTCACAGGTGTTTTTTTGGTCACGAATGTAACCCTAAAATCAGAAATTTTTATATCCTTTGTAAAATCAAATGATTGTGGTAAAGAAAGACTAT
>Ga0209570_1000398_pt1 | contig 56194 bp, 48 predicted proteins | sample EBPBio172007_DNA_FD_185861 | JGI IMG/M metagenome (GOLD analysis project Ga0209570, IMG submission 185861) | Wastewater treatment Type I Accumulibacter community from EBPR Bioreactor in Madison, WI, USA - Reactor 1_9/17/2007_ DNA (SPAdes)... | ecosystem: Engineered > Bioreactor > EBPR >... | reverse complement strand
GGGCGTGACGGTGGACTGGTACGATGCACCCACGGGCGGAAATTTAATCTTGCGTGGTTCAATTTTGTTCAAACCAACGCAAGCGGGAGTTTACTATGCGGAAGCCCGCGACACGCTTACTAATTGTAAAGCTACATCTCGGGCACCGTCGTATGCTTTTGTGAATGAATTGCCAACGTTCAAAGTGCAAACATCGCGCTCAACTTGTAGTAGCTCTTTGGCTCAAAACAATGGAAAAATCACGCTTAAAAACCTTAACAATGGCACTCGTTTCGATTTCTCCGTCGGAACTACGTATGTAGGCAATAAAACATTTGATACTGCCCTAGACATTCCTGTGGATAGTATCTTGGTGCGTAATATTGCCAATCCAGTTACTTCCCAAAGCTATACTATCCGTATTTTCGGAGAGCCTAATTGCTTTGTGGATACCACTGTTATCATCACGAACGTAGATTGTAACTGTAACCCTAGCAACGTCACCGTCGTACCATCGAGTTTTACCATTTGTGAAGGAGAACCTTTCCCAACGTTAATCGGGGCAGTAGGAACGGATGTGACCGTAGACTGGTATGATAAAAATGGTAACTTACTTAAAGCAAACTCACTTACGTACCAACCTACATTTTTTGGAGAAATTTATGCTGAAGGACGCTCATTAGTCATTGCAGGGTGCGTTAGTAGTACGCGTACCAAAGCCGTAGGGGCAAAAATAGGGAAGCCAAGCTTTACGTTGAGCACGCGCCCTGCTACTTGCCTTGGTGATACCGCTAGGAACGACGGACAAATAATGATTGAAAATGTAAATCAAGGCGAACGCTTCGATTATTCTAAGGGAACCTCGTATACGGGTGGGGCTTCGTATGCCACCGCGCAACCACTTCCTACTGACGGAATTATAGGCTCACTACCCAATGTTAACCAATACTATACCGTTAGAGTTTTTAACCACTGCGGACTTTTTTACGACGTTACTATCCAAACAACACACAACGACTGTACGTGTGGGCCTCAAAATTGTTTGCCCCTTCAAATGAAAATGAAGAAAAAAGGGAAATAACCTTTTGTGGTTTTTGCCTAACTTGTGGGCAAAAAATAACACCATGTCTAATCCTCAAGGCCTTTTAACTATCGAGCAGCTACGCACGGCTGTACAACAACAAACTATCGAAACCATTATCGTTGCTTTCACTGACCACTATGGACGCCTTGTCGGTAAGAGGTTTGATGCTGAATATTTCGTCAATGACGTTTTTGAAAGTGGAACGCACGGATGTAATTACCTTCTCACTACCGATATGGCAATGGAGCCCGTTCCAGGCTATTCTTTTGCCAACTGGGAGCTCGGTTATGGAGACTTTCATTTAGTGCCCGACTTGTCAACGCTTCGGACGGCAGCTTGGTTAGACCGTACTGCGATGGTAATTTGTGACGTCAAAAGTGAAAAAACACACGACTACGTCGACATTGCTCCTCGCTCAATCCTTCGTGCTCAGCTTGCTAAAGCGAGCGATTACACGGTATTTGCTGCATCTGAGTTAGAATATTATTTATTTGAAAATTCTTTCCGTGACGCGCACAATCAAGCGTATCATAACCTTCAGCCCGTCGGTTGGTACATCGAAGATTACCACATTTTGCAAGGAACTCGTACCGAAGCCTTCAATGCTGCTGCTCGGCGCTACCTCAAGCAATCGGGTGTACCCGTTGAAAATTCTAAAGGAGAGTGGGGGTTAGGGCAACACGAGCTCAACGTTCGTTATTCTGAGATTTTAGACATGGGCGACCGCCATGTGGTTTACAAACAATGCCTTAAGGAAGTAGCTGAAGCGATGGGCTGGAGCGTGACATTCATGGCTAAATTTGTGGCTGATCGGGCAGGGTCAAGCTGCCATATTCATATCAGTTTGTGGAAAGGCGGCGAAAATGCCTTTGATGGCGACACTCAATTGGGGCCAGTGAAAGGTTCGGATGTGTTTCGTTGGTTTTTAGGCGGATGTATAAAATACACACCCGATGTAATGGTGTTTTATGCTCCTACTATCAATTCGTATAAACGTTACGTTGACGGTTCGTGGGCACCTACGCGCCTTGCGTGGAGCTACGACAACCGCACGGCGGGGTACCGTGTCGTAGGCCACGGCAAAAGCCTCCGCATTGAATGCCGGATTCCAGGGGCTGACTGTAATCCGTATCTAGCTTTTGCTGCTTTGTTAGCTTCGGGCATGGAAGGTATCAAAAATCAGATAGAACCACCTGCGCTTTTCGACGGCGATATTTATGCGGCTGCTCACTTACCACGCGTACCTTATACGTTGGCAGAGGCGATTGCTATTTTTAGCAACAGCTCTTTTGCCAAAGAGGTATTTGGTGAAAAAGTAGTGGAACATTACACGCATTTTTACCGTACCGAACAAGCAGCGTTCAATTCTTCGGTAACGGATTGGGAACGGAAGCGTTATTTCGAGCAAATTTAACACTCTCCCTAACACCCCCATAGTTCGACGGTACTGCGGCGAACTTCATCGTTTTGCGTGTCGTACCAAAATACTACCTTTTCGATGAATCGCCCCTTACCGTCTAAATCAATCACTCGACTTTCTCCGCCCGCAGGGATACGGTCGCGCATTTCCACATTTTGCGTTTGCCCGTTATTGAAATGAACCGTAAAACGATGCATGTTTAGGTCAGCGTTTTTACCACATGATTGTGAAGTAGTTAAGGTTAAAATTTAGCTATTAGAGTACAAAAATGGCAGTAGGGTTAACTAAAAAAGAGTATTTTTAAATAATATTTTTTAAATTTTTTCTTGAAATAGTTCATTTCTTGAAATAAACCAGTACTTTTGTCCTACTAATTCCTAAACCCTTCCAGACATTTATATTAGAAAAGACCTTCTGACTTTGCTCGGAAGGTCTTTATTTTTTGATTAAAAACAACTTTGTTCGCTTTTCTTGCGTTCTATTCTGCGTAATATTGTACCTCATTCACGTTTCAACCATTCTTTTATACCACAATGACAACTAATTTTCTTAGAAACGCACTTGTAGTGGTTCTTACAGCAGGGTCGTTGCAGGCAATCGCCCAATTTACCCAAGCTCCGCTTCCGTATGCTCCCGAAGCGCTTGAGCCTAGCATCGACAAAACAACGATGGAAATCCACTATGGCCGTCACCACAAAGCCTATATCACCAATCTCAACACGGCAGTAGCAGGAAAGCCTGAAGAGAAAATGAGCATTGATGCGTTGGTAAAAGGGATTACGAAAGAAACGGCTCCTGCTATCCGTAACAACGGAGGAGGACATTGGAACCATACCTTTTTCTGGAACATCATGGCACCAGGCAAGGGAGGAACTCCGTCGGGCGAACTAGGGGCGGCGATTACCAAAGAATTTGGCTCATTTGATGAGTTTAAAACCAAATTCAAAGCTGCGGCAACGAGCCGTTTTGGGTCGGGTTGGGCTTGGTTGATTGTCAAAGACAAAAAACTTGTCATCACTTCTACGCCTAATCAAGACAACCCACTCATGCCAGTAGCAGACGTGCAAGGAGCGCCTATCTTGGGGGTTGACGTGTGGGAACACGCGTACTACTTGAAGTATCAAAACAAGCGCCCAGACTACCTTGATGCGTTCTGGAACGTTGTTAACTGGGACAAAGTAGCCGAGCTTTACGCGGCTGCATCGAAGTAATTAATAAAAAATAACGAATCCCCCTTACCAAAAAACCAATAGGGCCTACGGTAAGGGGGATTTGTTATGGTAGGTGGAGCCTATTATTTTTTACGCCGCTCGAACATAATCTTCGCAAACGTTTTTTCGGGCTGAGTTTCGTTCAATAGAATCGCCTCTTGCAACACTTCTAAAAAGGCGTCCTCCCTCGCTTGAAAATCTTTTAGGTTTTGAAATGTCATACCACGAATGATTTTTCGGCCTTTCGATTCCAATATTCCCGCTTCGTCTTTAAGCAAAAACCCTTTTACAAAGCATATCTCAACACCCTGGGTTTTGTGAATTTTACCAAAATAACAAACGTAATCTTGGCACATAAAAAAGAGAATATTGCCGTACATAAACCGCTCCCTCATTTTGGGATGCGCCACCATCACTAGCTGCCGAACGTACGACAACAAGTGCCGAATTTCGGGGGTTTGACTGGCCAAAAAATCGTCGGCGTCGGCGTATTGAACCATTTTTTAAGTGTCGAGTTTAGAGGGGAGAATATCGAATGGCAGGTTTTTAAGACAGCTTGTAGTTTTTGTATTCCCCAATGTACCAACCCGTTAGACGTGCTACCCACATTTTGAGGCGGTACTTAAAACGGAGGTTTTTGTGCGAAATATCGTGGCTAAACTGCCAGTTTTGGCGCTCAATACGGGGTAACATCACGCGGGGGTGCTTTCCCGTAAATTTGGCCAACGAATCTATCTGCGAATAATCAAAGCCTTCGGCCGACACATCTACGTGTTTTTCTACCTCACCTCCGTGCCAATATTGGTGAATATGGACGTATTTTTCCTGCATCACGCGCGGGTCTTTTACCCAGCCGTAGTGGTAAATTCGGGCATCTACGAGCTTCACGCGCAGCTTTTCGTTGTCATTTTTCCGAAACCCTTGTGCATCGCGGTACGAGTAAATGCGCTTGTTGTTGCGCACTACCCTGATTTCGTGTCTATACCACGTGGGAGAATCACCGATGTAATCGTAAGAACCGTAAAAATGGGTATAGTTGAACAACAGCCCGTCCACGTTTTTGTCGTCTTTCCAGCGTTCCATGGCGGCTTTTATTTTGGGCAAATCGTCTTCGTGTACTACTTCATCACCCTGAATATAAAATGCCCAGTCACTTTGCGCCGAAATCGCTTGAAACGCTTTATCGGTTTCTTTGGCATACACCACGCCCCCGTCCTTTAGCGACTCGTCCCAAACCGTTTCGATGATGCGGATTTTATTGGGGTCAATCTGCCGAACGAGCTCCAGCGTCGCATCCTCGCTTTTGCCTACGGCTACCACAAATTCATCACAAATGGGTAGGATAGAAGTGATGGCTTCCACAATAGGAAAGTCGAACTTGACGGCATTGCGAATAAAGGTAAAACCCGTAACGTGCATTCTTTCAGTCTAATTTTTGGGTCAAATTTACGATTTATCGCCGCTGTTTTGCCCATTTATCCACATAATCTCCTCAGAATTAATCGGCCCTACTCATCAGCCGCCAGTTGAGTCGGTCGGTGGGTTTCCCTACCACAGATTCTTCGGGTAGTTGTGACCAATCAGAGCAATAGGTGTAATTATTAATGGTAAATAAGCGAGAGGGTAAATCAAAATAAATCCTAAAAAACCTTCCTTGACTAGCGTAGCCAATGTGTTTATTCCGACACTCTTCACTTGATTTAAACTCAACAGGTACCTTTCCCGTTGAGACTGGGTAGGTTTGGTGTTGACGCTTGTAATTTTCTAGTTCATTAATCAACTCCTCGGCGGCTTCGTAACGCCATTTGCTGCGCACAGTAAGATATAGCTCATCTCCGAACAGGTAAGTTGTCCAGGCTACGGCGGGTAGTCCTATCATTATTAGGGCAAGTTGTAGCGCCGTGACTAGATGTTTATTGGGGGCCAATAAATACCAAATAGGTACAATGAATAGCATAAGTATCCCCAAAGGAACGGTGAAAAATGATGCAATTCCGCATACGACCAAAAGGGGAGCGATTTCAGGGCCAATAATTGTTAATCCACACAGTGTCACACAAATACCTGCCCAGATTAAGAATTTTTTTCCAAACTGTTTGGTGAATACTTTTCTAATGAACTCGTTCATGGCTATTTTTTATTGATGATTACCTTACCCATTCAGCAATCCAAATCCCTAAATACGTTCCGATGGCATTGCCTAAGACGCCAATCAGAACCGCAGGAAGCTGTAAGTCGGGCCGATGAAGGCTTTTGGCCAATGCTAATGCCGAACTTGCTCCCCCGATGTTTGCTTGAGAGGCAATCCCGAGCATGTCCCAGTCTTGTTTCAATAAGGCACCAATTCCAAACACAATACTAGCGTGAATGAGGACCAAGACGGTTATCATTCCCAAAAGAGTAAAGGCCAACTTCCCATCGTGAATCAAAGCGGGAATGTCGCAATAGGCGCCGATGACTGCCAAAAATAAATAGACGCACAACAATCCCAGCATCCGCGAGCCAGCCAACTGATGAATGGCGGGGATTTGGGCCAAACCTAACGCCAAGGTCGTTTGAATCAGCACCACAGGGATAGAAGGAATCCACTGGGCGATTTGCTGTGACAGGTAAATGCTGAGAATACCCAGACCAACCAACAACGCTACGTTTTTGGGGCCTACGGTTTCGTTTTCACTCAACTCTTCTTCCAACTCCACCAACGAGACCGTCTCTTGACGCTTTTGGCGAGGATACAAGCGATTCAAAAATTGAGGAATAGCCAGCGTTCCTACCATCCAAATGGCCGTGATGATGTTGTCGGCCGCCGTGGTAGCCGCGTACAACGTCCCTGCTTTGGAAACCCCATAATGCAGCGCAACGGCGTTGAAATTGACACTTCCACCAATGTACGTCCCCGTAAACATGCCCGCAATGGCATAATGAAGATCGCCTAACGAGCGTGGTGCATCAAAAAGGTGTACGCTCACGATAACCCCCAAAATAGTCCCGATTGACCCCAATAAAAACAGCGAAAGCATGACACCACCCGCTTTTCGCAGGCTGCGTAAGTTGGCTTTGAGCATCAAAAAAAAGATAGATAAAGGGGCTAAATACGAGAAAATGCCATCATAAACTGGCACTTCCCCGCTCGACGACGGAATCAGGCCTAGGTTGGCCGTGATGGCCGTGGTGATAATGACCAGCAGCGCGGCACCCATCGAACGCAGGTAAGGGAACTTGGTCAGCCATTCGGCCAATACGACATTGGCACACAGCATGGTCAAGATGTAAAGAGAATTCATTGTGAGTTAAAGGTGGTTTTAGGGAAAAGGTTTTTGTAAAGATTGTGAGAATACGATTGGGGTCAGATAGTCGATTAAATCTGGTTTCAAATGACTTAGTACACTGTTAAGTTTTTTACCCGCAGAATCCCGCAGAACAATACAAACAAACGCAGATTTTCGCTGATAAATGACTTAATAAAGCTAGTCTCATCAGCGAATATCTGCGGCTTTTAATCTGCGTCAATCTGCGGGTAAAACTTAAAAAACCTTAGCTAACACTGTAATTAGCATAAAACGCAACATACTTTTTAATTTATTCCTACTGCCCGTCGAGTTAAACGCATTAAAAAAATAACCTCTACCGAGCGTCGGCCGTCCCATCGGAGCTTTGGCGGGGACTTGGGTGGTTCTTTCTATTAAGCTGTTTGCCTAGAACACAGGCTTTTTACTAATAAAATTCCGTTTTCAATCGCTTTTCTTCCGCTTCATCAACCTTCATGGCTGACGTATGTCATGGATACTTTTGCTTTGTTGTGTGATTTTTACCAAATGTAATCACTACACCTCAGATACAGAAACTTCGAGCCGTATGAAAAAGCTCATTCTTGCCTGTTTTTCATCTTTTTTGTTTGTCTGCCTGGGGCGCAGTCAAACCACCATCGCCAACGTGGATGAAGCCATTGAATTGGCTAAAAAACAAAACGCCGATCTGCACATTTCGCGGCAAAATACCCAACTCCAATCGTGGAACGTCACGGCAGCCAAAAGCACCCGCGTACCACAATTAAAATTTACCACCGCCCTCGATTACAATTTTGTGCTACCTACGCAGCTAATTCCTGCTCAGTTTTTTGGGGGGAAAGAAGGGGAATACCGTGGGGTGCAGTTTGGGGTACCGTTCAACCTCACGGCGGGTCTCGAAGCCAATGCTCCGCTGTGGAATGCAGGGCTTAAACAAGACGTACAACTTGCGCAACACAACCAAAAACTGACGGAGTTGCAAACCCTCGTTCTCACTGACGACCTGAGTACGCAAGTCGCTCGTCTGTACTTTGCTGCGGTATTTACACAACTCTACCTTGACATCACCCAACGAAATTTGGCCAATGCCGATAGCATCGTTCAGATAGCGCGCGAACGCAAAGAAAAAGGGCTTATCGACCAGCTGGAATATAACCGCAGCCGCACCACGCGCCTCGCCATAGAAGACGTGTTGAAGCAAAATGAATTGGCCTACGCGAAAAACACTAGCCAATTGCGGCTGCTGTTGGCAACGCCTGAACTAAAATTAGCTCCTTACCGCCCGCCTACTACCTTTTTGTCTATGGGAGAAGTGCCAAGCGATGGGCTTGCTAAATTACAACTTCGGGCGCAGCAGTTGGTCATTGCGCAGGCGCAACTCAAGAAGGAGAAACTGCTCCGCTTACCCACGCTGTCGGCTTTTGCCCGTTACCAAGAACAAGCCCAACGCGCTACGTTTAACTTCCTGAATTTCAATGAAAAATGGTACGGTATTGGCGTAGCAGGACTGCGTTTTGAAGTGCCAATTTACACGGCGCGTATTCGTGAAAGTGCCATTGGGCGTGCACAGGTCAACGCCGACATAGCACAGCTCCAACTCGAAAACGAGAAACGCAAAATAGACACCGAAACCGACGAGTTAGTGCTCTCTTACCGACAAGCAATCAGTTCATTGAAAATCAACGAAGAAGCCTATCAACTCAGTGAAGAGAATTTGAAACTGGTGCGTATTAAGTACCAAGGGGGAGTAGTTAGCTATGACCAATACTTGAACGTTTTTAACGATGCACTTGCCGCCCAAAACAAATACCTCCGTACCCTTTCGGACGTGATGATTAATGGAAAGCTGCTGGAGCTGAGGCGTTAGCTCTGGTATTCAAATTGGCTAATTCCCAAATTACATTCAATTGCTAAAGTAAAGACCTCTGAATCATGAAACGATATACTCAATCTGCGGGTGTTTTAGGGTTGTTATGGGCAGTAGCGGCTTGCTCGCCCGACGCCGAAACGACCACTCCCACTTACAAAAATCTGACCGAAGCCGTGTATGCTTCGGGTAATGTTTTTCCTAAAAATGAATACAAAGTTGTCGCAAACGCCGACGGCTATTTACAACAGCAACTGGTGGCCGAAGGTGATGTGGTGAAGGGAGGGCAATTGCTATTTTCGCTGGAAAGCCTGTCGCAAGATGCCCGCGCCGAAGCCGCTGCTAATATTTATCGCCAATCGGAAGCCAATTTTTCGGACAACTCGCCCGTATTGGCTGAGTTGGAAGTTTCCCTGCGCAACGCCCGTACCAAACTGGAAAACGACTCAGTCAATTATTTTCGGTACAAAGCCCTCTATGACCAAAACGCCACGGCCAAAGTCGAGGTAGAACGGGCAGAATTGGCCTATCGCACGTCCAAAAACGACGTAGCGGCCCGCCAAAAAACGTGGCAACGTACCAAAAATCAATTATACGTTGACCTCCAAAATTCACGCTCCAACTTTCGGGTAAACGCCCGTGAAGGAGACAACTACCGCATCAAAAGCATCGAAGCTGCTCGGGTGTATGAAGTGTATAAAAAAGTGGGAGAGCTGGTGCGCCGAGGAGAAGCCGTGGCTTTGCTGGGCAATCCAAACGAGGTGTATCTTCAGTTGGCGGTGGACGAAACTGATTTTTCAAAACTCCGCGTTGGGCAAGATATTGAGGTTAAAATGGATGCCTACGGCGACAAAGTGTTCAAAGCGCGCATTACGAAAATATACCCCAAGCTCAACAAAGTGGACCAATCGTTTCGGGTGGACGCCGATTTTGTTGGCGAAGTTCCGCAAGCTTATTACGGCCTGACGGTCGAAGCCAATATTGTTGTCTCTCAAACTCCGAAAGCGCTCACCATTCCCAAAGCCTATTTAGTGGGCGACGACAGTGTGTGGGTACGAGCTGATAAAGACAAACAAAAAATCAAAATCACGAAGGGGGCGGAGAATTTTGAATTAGTAGAAGTTAAAAATGGCCTCACCGACAAAAGCGTCATTGTAAAACCATGAATCTAAGACTTTCTTTCCAAATAGCCCAAACCCACTTGTTGGCAAAAAAACGCCAAACCCTCGTGGCCATGCTTGGCGTTACGTTTGGGATTGCGATGTTTATTGTCATGATTAGTTTTATGCAAGGCGTCAATCAATTTTTGGAAGATTCTGCCCTCGATGCGAGTCCCCACGTTCGGATTTACAACGAAGTAAACACGCAGCGTCCGAGTATTTTAGACCAGACCCATTCTGCCGACAGTGATGTAAATATCGTTCATCACCAAAAACCTAAACAACAACTGCCGCGCATCAAAAATGGGTTGCAAATGGTGCGACTCATCGAAAAAATGAAAGGCGTATTGGGCGTCTCGCCCGAAGTAAGTTCCCAAGCATTTTTCAACAACGGCCCTATTCAGATTTCGGGAAGCGTGGCAGGAATCGACTACCCGCGAGAAAATCGACTCTATAACCTCGATAGTCGGATTAAATCGGGGAGTTTTCAGGCATTGCTGACCAACCCCAAAGGTATTGTAGTGGGGGCTAATTTGGCCAAGAAGCTAAACGTTAATGTGGGCGATAAAGTGAGTGTCACGACGCCGACGGGTGGGAACCTTACCCTGCGTGTAGTAGGCGTTTTTGGTTTTGGCATTGGTACCATCGACAACATTCGCTGCTATACCAGCATCGGTACCGTGCAAGAAATTTTGGGTAAAGATGCGAGCTACATTACCGACATTCACCTCAAAATGACCGACCCTCTTTTAGCATTAGATTTTGCCAAAACCCTTCAAAAACAGTTTGGTATCCACACCGAAGACTGGGGCACGGCCAACCAAGCGATTTTGGCGGGAAAGAAGATTCGTAACGTAATGACCTTCGTCATTTCAATGACCTTGCTCGTGGTGGCGGGCTTTGGCATCTATAACATCATGAACATGAACGTCATCAACAAACTCAAAGACATCGCCATTTTGAAAGCTACGGGCTTTGGGAGCAAAGACGTCGTGGCGGTGTTTTTATTGCAGGCCATTATTATTGGGATTTTGGGCGGGTTTTTAGGGCTACTCATTGGTTTTGGTATCAGTTATGCCCTGTCAATTACCCCTTTCGAGACGGGAGATATGATTAGCCTCAAAACTTTTCCCGTCCTTTTTGAGGTACAGTATTACTTGATGGGGCTGGCGTTTGGGGTGATTACGACCGTTTTAGCGGGGTATTTTCCGTCGCGCAAAGCGGCCAAAATCGACCCTGTCGCTATATTGAGAGGATAAAAAAGACAAAACAATGAATGTTCTCAACGCATCACATATCAACAAATACTTCTTTGAACCTGAAAAATTTCAGGTATTGCAAGACGTGAATTTTGAGGTAAAAAAAGGTGAATTTTTATCCATCATCGGCAAGTCGGGCTGTGGTAAATCGACCCTTTTGTACATCCTTTCGACCATGGATACCGACTACGAAGGCTCGCTCGAAGTAAACGGCCAACGCCTCACGGGATTACCCCAAGACATGCTGGCCGCTTTCCGTAACGAACACCTAGGATTTGTTTTTCAGTTTCACTTTTTGCTGCCCGAGTTTACGGTCTTGCAAAACGTAATGCTTCCCGCGTTGAAGTTGGGAAAATATTCCAACAAAGAGATTGAAGAAAGAGCTTACGAAAAACTACGCCTTGTCAACATGACCGAACACGCCCGCAAGCAGTCGTCCAAACTCTCGGGAGGGCAACAACAGCGGGTGGCCATTGCGCGCGCGCTCATCAATGACCCCACCATCATCATGGGCGACGAACCGACGGGCAACCTTGACAAAGCCAATTCGGGGCTTGTTTTTGATATTTTTCGCCGAATTGCTCACGAAAATGGACAAACCATCATTACCGTCACCCACGACCCCGATTTTGCCAACGGCAGCGACCGAATCATTGAAATGTCGGACGGGAGAATCATCCGTCATTAGTGCGTCAATAACCGAACGATTGCTTCATGCTGGGGAAATAACGTCAATAATTGTGCTCGTTCGCCTAGCTCAAAGTCGGCAAAATCAAAACCTGGGGCTACCGTGCAGCCTACCAACGAATACGCACTGTCGGTCATGGGTTTAGAACCAAACCACGTTCCCGCAGGCACCACCGCCTGAAACACTTCGCCCGCGTCGGGGTTGGCGCCTAGCTTGATGATTTCTAGTTTTCCATCGGAGTAAATAACGAACACTTCGAGCGGCCCTCCTGCATAAAAATGCCACATTTCGTCGGCCTGAATGCGGTGAAGAGTAGAGAAATGATGGTTTTCAAGCAAAAAATAAATGCCCGTGCTAAAGCTCCTGTCACCTCCAAAACGGGCAGGCAACGCTGCTTGGGGAATCACCTCTGCCGAGCGATACGTTTCGGCAAAGTAACCGCCTTCAGGATGCGGCAACATGTTGTATTTTTCGACCCAATAACTCGCTGGTTTCATAAATGTAGGTTTGTCGTAGAAAAATTGGCATAAAACTATCAAATCCGCGTTACACTTTTCGTATTTTGAGGGGTAAAATGGGAAACGAGAACGTGTGATTACCCCCAAGGAAAACTAATGAACAGCGACCTTCTACATCAATTATTTGGAGATGCGCCATTGCCTCGAGAGGAAATGGAAGCGATTGCGGCTTTACTGGATATCCAAACGTTCCCCAAAGGCACGCACATTTTGCGGGAAGGCGAGATTTCTTGCAAATGCTTTTTCATTCTCAAGGGCTGTGTCCGACAGTATTTGCTGGACGATGGCATCGAAAAAACCACGTTCTTTTATACAGAAAGTCAGGCCGTTGTGCCGTTTGATAGTTACCTTCAACAAAAGCCTTCAAGGCATTATTGTGTGTGCGTAGAAGACGTGACGGCTGTCGTGGGCAATCCAAGCGAGGAACAAGAAATGTACCAGAAGTTCCCAAAATTAGCGTCGCTCACTCGAATGATGGTCGAGCAAGGTTTTGGTAAAACCCAAGAAGAGTTTGCCACGTTTATTACTTCTTCGCCCGAAGAACGGTACCTCAATTTACAAGCCAATCGACCCGATTTACTCCAACGCGTTCCTCAGCATCAAATTGCGAGTTATTTGGGCATTACCCCCGAATCGTTGAGCAGAATTAGGCGGCGGCTGGCGAAAAAGTAGCTGGAGAGCCTAAAAAGAAGTTATGACAACGTAAATAAAATCATGAAAAACCAACTGGTTGAGTACTTTTCCAAGATTTCACCCCTTTCGCCCGACGAAGCCACGGCCATTGCTGACAGCGCAATCATCAAAACGTTTGAAAAAGGGACGTTTCTGCTCCAAGAAGGGCAAATGACCATTTTTACTTTTTTTGTATTTCAAGGACTTGTACGCCAATACAGCCTCGTGGACGGCGAAGAAAAAACAACCTCTTTTTTCACGGAAGGCCAATGGATTATTTCACTCAGTAGTTTTGACAGCCCCAAACCTTCGCCCCATTCTTGGGTGTGCGACGAAGATTGCGTTTTGCTCGTTGGCAACGACGCAGCCGCGCAGTCGTTGTTTAAAGTACACCCTCGTCTTGAATTTATTGCACGAAAAATTGTCGAAAACACCTTTGCCGAATTTCAAGCGACCGTTACTACTTACCTTACCGATACCCCCGAGCAACGCTATGTACGGCTGATGGAAACCCGACCTAGTCTTATCCAGCGTATTCCGCAATATCAGCTTGCCAGTTACATCGGCGTCAAGCCCGAATCATTGAGTAGGATTAGGCGGCGATTGGCGAAGAAACCCTGAGCATTTTGAGCCATTTCAGGGCATATACAAAAACAAAAATCGTGGTCAAAATCTCAATCACCGCAAAAAAGAGGTAATAAATCGTAGGCGTTCCCATAAATAGCGTCGCCACCATGACAAGGGTTTTTACCAACGACGCGCCGATATTTGCCCAAGCGTTGGCCTTGTCGGGTAAGATTTTTGACAGAAGAATCATCGAAATGGGAATTTCCATCAAAATACCCGCATACAACAAAAATTCCCTAGAAAGGGTCATCCCTTCGACCCGCCCCGTCAAGTACTGCTTCAAGAGTGAGGCGTCCATGAGGCCAATGAGGTCGCAGTAGAGGTAATTGATGGTAACAAATACCCAAATCGTTGATAATACGTCTTTCTTATTCATTTTCTTGTTCGTTTTTTCAACCACAAAGGTCGAAGCCACCAACAAGAAAATGATTGACTTGGGTTAAGAACGTAAGATGAAAGCTATTTTCCGTAGCCGTTGACCAATGTTTCAAACTGAGCCAGTAAGTTGAGGGTACGTGGGCCAGGTTTGCCGTCGCCCACAATATGACGCCCAATTTGCACCACAGGCATTACCCATTTGGTCGTACTCGTCGTAAAAGCTTCGTCGGCTTCTTCCAATTCCGATACCAACATCGGGCGAATTTCTACCTTAAATTCTTTTTCGGCGAGCTCCAATACAACTCTGCGGGTGATACCGTGGAGGATGTTTTTATCAGCAGTGATCAACGTGTCTCCTTTGAAAATGAAGAAGTTGCTGCGAGTCAACTCACTTACTTCGCCGTCTTTATAGTATAACAAGTCCGCCGCTCCTTGCGATTTCATTTCGGCTGCCAAGCGAATCATGTGAAGGTAGTTCGTGCTTTTGAGCTCGGGCAAATCACGCACAAACTCAAATGGCAGGACTTTGATGCCCCTTACTCGACCCTCAGGATTGTCTTTCGGTAAATTTTCGGCAATAATCAACCAGTTCGGCTCCACTACACTCACGCTATCAGGCGAGTAGCCGCCCGTTAGCACAAAGCGAAACGCAATGTCGGGTTGGCCTGATAAACGGTGCAATTTGGCCAAAATTTCGGCAGTTTTTTCTTGAGAAAGAGGCACACGGAGGTGCAATACCTCTGCCGAGCGAACAAAGCGCGCCCAATACCAATCCCACTGAAAAGGGACACCATTGTAGGTGCGGAAATAATCGAAAAGGCCATAGCCGCGCAAAAGCCCCAAGTCGTTGATGTTGACAGAAGCCTGTTCGACAGGCATGATTGCGCCATTGAAGTAACAATGCATGGTTTTTAGAGGATAAGATGAGTATTCACAAAGATAGGAGATTTGGCTTTAACCTTAATTAACATTCTTTCAACGGCCTTTAACCTACTTCTTCCTGACGCTGCTCTAGTTTTGTCCCATCAAAATCCTTACAGCCATGAATTTTAATGTCGAGTTGAGTGTCGAGTGCAGAATGCAAAGTGTCGAATCCGTGCCGAGGGTTGCTCACAACCCGAGCGATAACTCCATTAGAGTACTCGGGTTGTGAGCAACCCTCGACACTTTGTAAGCAACCCTCGACACAAAAATTCGACATCGCTCGGGCGACCCCGTCTGCATTCGACACTTGACATTTAAAACAGCTATTTTATGAAGAACTATTTGTACGTTTTAGTATTTACGCTTGTTTCGAGCGGGGCTTTTGCCCAAAAAATCAGTATCAAAGGCGCCTTGCGTGACTCCGCCAACCGACCGCTGGAAGGAGCTACCATCATGCTGCTCGACGGAAAGGACACGTCGTTGGTTTCGTTTGCTCGCTCTCAAAGTTTAGGACTTTTTGAGTTTAAAAACCTTGCCAATGAGGCGTATTTTCTCAAAGCCACTTATGTGGGGCTACAGCCTGTCCAACAGACCATTACGCCCTCAAAAACTGAGTTGGTTGACCTTGGCATCATCAAAATGCTACCTGTCTCCAAAGATCTTAACGAGGTGGTTGTCAAGGGAGAGCGTGATCCCGTCAAAATAAAACAAGACACGATTGAGTACAACGCAGGTTCGTTTAAGGTACAACCCAACGCCGTGGTGGAGGACCTCCTCAAACGCCTCCCAGGCGTGGAAGTGGACCGCGACGGAACGGTAAAAGCCCAAGGCCAGCAAGTGCGCCGCGTGATGGTGGACGGCAAGGAGTTTTTTGGCCGAGACCCCAAGATGGCTACCAAAAACCTCCCTGCGGATGCCGTGGACAAAGTGCAGGTGTTTGATAGAAAATCAGACCAGTCGCAGTTTACGGGTATCGACGATGGCCAACGCGAAAAAACCATCAACCTGACACTGAAAGAAGAGAAGAAAAAAGGAATGTTTGGGATGGCTACGGCGGGTTTAGGCCCCGACAGCCGCTATTCGGTGAAGGCCAACCTCAACCGATTTAGTAAAAAACGTCAATTTTCATTTTTGGGAATGGCCAATAACGTCAACCAGCAAGGTTTCTCCATCGACGACTACATGAATTTTACGGGAGCCGCCCAAAGAATGATGGCAGGTGGCGGAATACGCCTACAATTTAACTCCGATGACGACGCCATCATTCCCCTCAATTTTAACGGTCGTAACAACGGCTTTGTCAAGTCGGGTGGGGTAGGGGTAAATTATAACGACCAACTCAGCAAAAAAACGGAGCTTCAAAGCAGTTATTTCTACAATCAACTCGACCAACTTATTGACAGAGAGACCAATCGAGAGTCTTTTCTCCCTACGGGTAGTTTTGTATCAAAACAGAATACCGCCCAAAATACCACCAACAACACCCATCGCGCCAGTTGGACGATAGACCATAAAATTGACTCGCTTAACTCGCTCAAATGGACGAATAACGCCAACTACGCCCAAAATAGCTCCAATACGGGTAGCAGCGCCAGTACCACCAACGCCACCAATGGAGCGTTGGAAAACGAGGGGACGCGCCAGTCTTTTTCTAAAGGAAACACCTTTCGTTTGAACTCAGAGTTGCTGTGGCGTCATAAGTTTGCCAAAAAAGGACGTACCCTTTCCACCAACTTTACCCTTGGGATAGAGCAAAGCGACCGCAACGGCAACCTCCAAGCTGTCAATTCGTTCTATGCGCCGTCGGGAGCGAAAAACCGCGTAGATACCCTGCGCCAAACCAATACGCAAACCAACGACCGCCAAAGCTATGGCCTTACGGCTTCTTACACGGAGCCCTTGGGAAAACGTCGCTTTTTGGAAGTAAATTATGCCCTCAATTTGACCCAAAACGACGTCAATCGTCAAGTGTATGACGTCAATGGTGACGGCCGCTCGCCTCGTTTCAACGCGCTGTTGAGCAATCAATTCCGTAATGATTTTATCTATCAACGAGGTGGTTTTAACCTACGTTTCAACGGTCAAAAGTATAATTTCTCAACGGGTCTAAGCGTGCAGCAATCGACCTTGGACGGGGAATTGATTTTACAAAATACCCAAATCAAACGCTCGTTTACGAACCTTTTGCCAAACCTCCGTTACCAATATAATTTCTCAACCAGTCGTAATCTCAGCCTTACCTATGATGCCGACGTGCGTGAGCCAAGTATTCAGCAACTTTCGCCGATTGTTGACAACAGCGACCCGCTTAACATTGTCTTGGGCAACCCCAACTTGCGTCCCGAATACAATCATCGCGTAAATCTCAACTTTTTCAATTTCAACCAGTTGAACTTTAGCAATTTCTTTGCGTTTGCCAATTTTACTTACACGGCCAACCGCATTACTAACGCCCAACAAATAGACGCAAACTTGGTGCGAACCTACCGCCCCGTCAACGTCAAAGATGACTATACCCTCAACGCCAACTTGTCGAAAGGCTTCCGCATTAAGGCGCTCAACACGCGGGTGAATTTCAGTAGCAATTTGCTCTTCAACCGTGGCATCATTCCCGTCAACGACGTCGATAATCGCACGCGCCGCCTCGAAAGCCGCAACACCCTCCGTCTGGAATACCGCTATAAAGAGTTTTTTGACATTTCGAGCAGCGGAAGTATCACGTACAACCAAACGGCTTATTCGCTCAACAGTGCGCTAAATCAATCGTTTGTCAATCAGCGCTACGACGTAGAAGGGAACTTTAAACTCACCAAGTCGCTCAACCTAAGCTCGTCGCTCGACTACAGTATTTACAACTTTGCGGGTTCGTCGTTCAACCAAAAAGTGCCCATCTGGAACGCCTCGATTTCACAGTTTTTCTTGAAAAACAAACGTGGAGAGTTGAAGTTTTCGGTGGTGGATATGCTTAATCGCAACGTGAGCATCAACCGAACAGCGCAGGCCAACTTCGTTCAAGACGAGCGCATTCGTTCACTTGGGCGCTACTACTTGCTCAGTTTCACTTATAGCCTCAAAAATCTGCTGGGCGGTGGGGCACCTTCGGGAGGTATTCGAGTGATTCAACGAGGATAGGAGGGAGTGTCGAAGGTAGAGTGCAGAAGGTCGAATAATCCGTGCCGAGGGATGCTCACATCCCGAACACTCCAAATAAAGAATCAACTTTTGCTTTCCGTGCTGAGGGATGCTCACATCCCGAGTTTTCTGAGTGTCGAGTGCAGAATCCGTGCCGAGGGTTGCTCACAACCCGAACACTCCAAATAAAGAATCAACTTTTGCTTTAACTTATAAACCAATGAAAAAACAACTCTTAGTATTTCTTTTGGCGGTGAGTCCTTTTGTGACCGTCATGGCCCAACAAAACGAAGGTGTGGTGTCGTACGACCAAAAAATCAACATGCACAAACGCATTCAAGATGAGTCGATGAAAGCGATGATGCCTGAGTTTCGTATTAATAAAATGCAACTTACCTTTAAGGGGAGTGAGTCATTGTATAAAGCGGCGGTGCAGCAGCAAAACGACGAATCGGAGAGTACCGATGGTAACGGCGCAACTGTACGGATGGTGATTCGGGTGCCTCAAAATGAGACTTATCGCAATTATGATTTGCAAAAAAACGTTGAAATTCGTGAGTTGGCAGGACAAAAGTTTTTGGTAGAAGATACCCTCAAACGGACGCCGTGGAAATTGACGGGCGAAACCAAGAAAATCCAAAATTACGACTGCATGAAAGCCACGATGATTAACAAAGTCAACAATCAGCCGATTGTGGCGTGGTTTACGGAAGCGATACCCGTTCCAAGTGGTCCCGCTGGTTTTGGTGGACTTCCTGGCTTAATTTTGGAAGTCGATGTCAACGACGGCGACATGGTCTATCTAACCACCAAAATTGATTTCAAAAGCCTCACGGGCAACGACTTGAAAGCGCCATCGGGAGGCAAGAAAATCACCAACGCCGAGTTTAACAAGAAGCGCGACGAGTACATGAAAGAAATGGGTGCTTCGGGAGGCGGTTTTCGGATTATTCGGAATTAAAAAATTCCTGACCCAACCAAGGAAAATTGGAGAAAGATGAGCAAAGGCACGAAAAATACGTTATCGTCGGGGTCGTACGCTACCCGCACAGGAGGGCTGCTTATGGTCGCTAGTATGCTATTACTAGCGGCCTTTCTGGTATTTTGGTTGCGTAAAGAATACCAAGAGCAAAAAAGTATCCTCCAAAAAGAAACCGACATCCTCTTCCGAACCACCATCCAAACGATGGAAGACTCGGTGATTCAGCGAAAGATTTCTGCGCCGCTCGATACTATCAAAAACCCAAGTATCAAAACAGCTATCAAAAAAAAGCCTAATCTTAAAAAAACGGTAAGGCACGCTGCCGTAGCAAAAGATTTTACACCGCCGATTCCGACTTACACCATTGTTCAATCTAACAAAACGTTTAAAGATACCAGCGCTTCGGTTTATCGTTTCATGTCCCGCTTAAACGCTCCTCAGCTTAAAGATAGTAGCGTTTTTACTAAGGATAGATTGCACGAGGTTTTAATGAATACAAAACCCAAAGACATACGAGCCATTCGAGTAAATCAGGTTGGGAATATTACGATTACCACCATGACTATTCAAGATTCTTCCGCAACGGGGAAGTCGGACATCATGTTTGTGCGTTCTTTGCCCAAAACAGATACCCTTCAAGACATGGTAGGGAAAGTCGCGCGGGCATTTATTCGTCTAAATATTCCCAATGATAGTACTCGTCAGCCATCCAAGTTTAAACAAATCGGGAACATCAAAATCTCCATTCGGAAAACAGACGATGAAAATAAGAAACAAGAAGTAGGAATGACTACGACAAAAAGTAACGCTGCGTTGGAAAAGCAGTTCGTCATTCGCCTCGACCAAGATTCCCTTCAACTCAACGACATACAGAAAGTCTATGGGCGTCAAATAAAGCAAGCGCGCCTTCAGTTGCCCTTTAAAGTCATTCGTAAAAAGACAACTGATACCACCGCCAAAGCCGACTCATTGAGGGCATTAGCCACCTCGGCCGTGAAAACAGCCCTGCCAATGGGAAGCACCTATCGCGCCGTTTTTGCTGATTATCAGGGATATTTGTTGAAAAAAATCATCCCGCAAAGTCTATTTTCGTTCCTTCTGTTAGCGATCACGGGCTTGGCTTTTGGGGCCATTTACCGAAACTTTCAGCAGCAACGCCGATTGACCGAACTGAAAAATGATTTTATCAGCAACATGACGCATGAGCTGAAAACGCCCATTGCCACGGTGAGTGTCGCCATCGAAGCACTGCAAAATTTTGGCGCGGCTCAAAACCCAAAATTAACCCAAGAATACCTAGAAATCTCTAAAAATGAGCTTAGTAGGTTGACGTTGCTGGTGGACAAAGTACTAAAAATGGCCACCTTTGAGCAACAAGGGTTACAGTTAAACCAAGAGGAGTTGGATGCCGCACAATTGGTCGAGCAAGTGCTTCAATCCATGAAAATTCAATTTGAGAAGTTTCGGGCCAACGTGCAGTTTACGACCCAAGGTAGCGGCTTTTTGCTCACCGCCGACCGCGTTCATTTGACCAACGTTATTTATAATTTATTAGACAATGCTCTGAAATACAGCGAAAATACCCCTGAAATTGCGTTGCAACTGTCCGAAACACCGACCCACTTGACCCTCATCGTCAGCGACCAAGGTATTGGTATCCCCGCCGAATACCAAACCCGTGTTTTCGACAAATTTTTCCGCGTACCCACGGGCGACACCCACAACGTCAAAGGCTACGGTTTGGGACTCAACTACGTAGCGTCGGTGGTACAACAGCACCACGGAACCATTACCGTAGAAAGCGAAGCGGGAAAAGGCAGTACATTTACCATTACATTACCCAAAGCGTAAGCCATGTCAACCAAAATTCTCTACGTCGAAGACGAACCATTTTTAGGAAAAATTGTAAAAGAAAGCCTCGAAAGTCGCGGATTTGAGGTCTGTATGGTTGCCGATGGAAGAGAGGTTATTGCTCAATTTAAGTCCTTTCAGCCCGTCGTTTGTGTGCTTGACATCATGCTTCCGTACCGCGACGGATACGCATTGGCCCAAGACATCCGTCAATTACAACCCGATATGCCCATCATTTTTTTGACGGCCAAAACCCAAACCGAAGACGTTTTGAAGGGTTTTCAAGTGGGCGGCAATGATTTTATCCGAAAACCTTTTAGTATGGAAGAACTCATTGTTCGGATTCAGAATTTGCTGCACCTTACCCAACAAAAAACCGCTACAACCGCCGCCATTTCCCCCAATCAAGCCATCGCGCTCGGTCAGTACCAATTTTTACCTCACCGCTACGAACTCCACCAAGCAGGAAACGTTCGGAAACTCTCCCACCGCGAAACCGAATTGCTTTCTATTTTGACCGAAAATCTCAACTTCACCGTACAACGTCGCGACATCCTTTTGCGCGTTTGGGGCGACGACTCCTTTTTTAATTCGCGCAACCTCGACGTCTATATCGCCCGCCTCCGCGACTACTTCCGCAACGACTCCACCCTCGAAATCATTACCCTCAAAGGAGTTGGTTATCTTTTCAAAGCTTAACCACACGGTTCGTCAACAAATTATTATCTTCCTTCAATGCCTTCGTAGTTTTTTATTCTTTTTTTCTTTAGTATTGTTGGAGGAGAAACTACTTTTTTGGAAGTAGCAAACTCGCCACAATTGTTAGTGAAACTCTAAATACTCTTTTCAAAAAACCTGTTTTTGGGTTATTTCAAGCCATTGCGCCCAAAAATCAGGGTATTTGTAGGACAATAGTTAGACGCGCTGAAGCAGGTCTATTTCTGCCAAATAGTGTTTAATTTTCGTAAAGCTACTTAGGAGATTCATTTTTTGGTGGAAGTCTAAATATCCATTATTATTGCAAAACACTATCTTGAAATAGTTCATTTTTTACTTTGAATTGTACATTAATCCGTACTTAACCGTGGAAAAAAAACCAAAAAAAAACCTCCTTTTTGAAGTCGCTTGGGAAGTTTGCAACCAAGTAGGAGGGATTTATACAGTGATTAGAAGCAAGGTCCCTGCCATGGTTGACCAATGGGGCGACGAATATGTATGCCTTGGCCCTTATTTCCCCCAACGCGCGCTCACCGAATACGAACCCATCACTTCGGACGACGGCTCGGGCCTTTACCAAGTTGTTCAAAAAATGCGCGAAGAAGGCTTGGCTGTAGAGTATGGTTATTGGCTCATCACGGGCAAACCCCGCGTGGTTTTGTTTGACATTCGTAGCATGATGCCGCGCCTAGATGCCATCAAATACGGTTTGTGGGAACGCCATCAAATTTCGACGGTCAATGTTGAAGACCTTGTCAACCAAACCCTTTGCTTTGGCGAAATGGTGCGGAAGTTCTTGACTTACTACGCCCAAGATTACGCTCGGAAATTTGATATTACCGCCCACTTTCACGAGTGGATGGCGAGCTCAGGCTTGCCTGATTTGCGCCGCGACGACGTGCGGGTAGCCACTGTGTTTACTACCCACGCTACCATGCTAGGGCGTTATATCGCTTCCAACGAGCGTGATTTTTACCACAAACTCCCTTATTTCGACTGGAAACACGAAGCTCGGCACTACGGTATTGAAGCCCAAGCGACGGTTGAGCGACTGGCATACCTGAATGCCCACGTCAGCACGACGGTCAGCGATGTTACGGCCCGCGAATGCGAGGTGTTTCTTGGGAAAACGCCTGATTTGGTACTGCCAAACGGTCTTAATATTCAGCGCTTTGCGGCGGTCCACGAGTTCCAGAATCTTCACATGAAATACAAGGAGAATATCCACGATTTCGTGATGGGGCATTTCTTCCAAAGCTATTCTTTCAATCTTGATAAAACGCTCTACTTTTTCACATCGGGGCGGTATGAGTTTGTCAATAAAGGCTACGACATTACCCTCGAAGCCCTCGCCCGCTTAAACTGGAAGATGGTGCAGGCCAAAATGGACATGACGGTGGTGATGTTTATCGTTACCAAACAGCCGTATCATTCTATCAACCCTGACGTGTTGCAGTCACGGGCGGTATTGGGAGAAATTCAAGATACGTGTAATGCCATCGAAAAGCAATTGGGAGAAAAATTGTACATGGCCTCGGCCGCTTCGAGCGACCACAACTTGCCTGATTTGAACCAGTTTGTGGACGAATACTGGCGTTTACGTTTGCGTCGGACGATTCAGACGTGGAAAACAAAACGTTTGCCTCCGTACGTAACACACGATTTAAAAACGCCTGATTCTATCACCGAATACTGCGAGCGTTCGGGACTCAAAAACCACGAACAAGACCGCGTGAAGATTGTCTATCACCCCGACTTTATTGCCTCGACCAATCCACTTTTCGGATTAGACTATGGGCAGTTTGTGCGGGGATGCCACTTAGGAATTTTCCCAAGTTACTACGAACCGTGGGGCTATACGCCGCTTGAGTGCGTAGTGCGCGGGATTCCGACCGTAACAAGCGATTTGTCTGGTTTTGGAGACTTTATCATGCAAATTATGCGCGATTTTGAAAACCGTGGTATTTATGTCATCAACCGCAAAACGCAGGACTTTGACCAAGCCGCTGATCAGCTCGCCAACATTTTGTTCAAATTTGTGAAGATGAACCTCCGCGAGCGTATTCAACAGCGGAATAAAGTAGAAAACATTGCCGAAGTATTCGATTGGAACAACCTCCGTTCGTACTACGACACCGCCCACGACTTGGCCGCCAAAAGAGCGCACAAAACAAGAGTTAGCTAACATAAAAACAGCGGCGAAGGATTCCCTTCGCCGCTGTTTTTATTAGATAATTCGTCATTCGTAATTTTTTATCACAGCTTCACCACTTCTCCCACACCTGCTAATTGAATAAATCCCTGATTTTCGGGCTTTTTCTGTAATTCTTGCAACACCCGATAAGGATCACCCAGCGGCTCGTCAGATAAATCAAACGTTCCGTAGTGCATCGGAATGAAGCGTTTTGCTTTGAGTTCATGGGCTGATTTTACGGCATCTTTAGGCCCCATGTGGCTGGCCGACATAAACCATTCGGGTTTGTACGCACCTACGCCCAATAGTGCTACGTCAACGCCTCCAAACAGCTGACCTAACTCTTGGTAATGTACCCCATAGCCCGAATCTGACCCAAAATACACACTTTTTCCGTTGGCCCGAATCAAGTACGAACCCCAAAGGTTTTTGTTGGTATCGTTGAGGTAGCGCCGCCCCCAGTGACGAGCAGGCAAATAAATGACTTCAATTTTTGTGGAATCGGTTTGATATGCCTGAAACCAACCCGCCGACTGAATTTTTGTACTTTTTACCCAATCTCCAAATACCGTTTCTACCCCCAAACCCGTCAAATAAACGGCATTGGGGTTTTGAGGAGCCAGCGCTTTCAGGCTTTGCTCGTCGCAGTGGTCGCGGTGATCGTGCGAAACGATGATGTAATCCAAATTTTTGAGGTCTGAAATAGCCACGGGAAGTTCGCTAAAACGTTTCATCAAAAACGAAGGACTGTCGAGGACAGGGTCGGTCAAAAAAGTGACCCCATTGAGTCGGATAAAAAACGTAGCGTGCCCGAGCCACACCACACAATCTTCGTTTGAATGTAGGAAATCCGAATTTTTGGTAACGCTCAGGCGAAACGTATCCGTTTTCTTTTCCTGTTTTTGTGGGTTTGTTTCCGTTTGCCAACGCCAAAGTTCACTAAAGGAAGGTAACGGATTGAACGGGTCGTTCAAAAAACGCCCTTGAGGATTAATAGGATTACCTTTCCAGTCGGCTCGAATGGTTTTCAAGTTTGGATTTGAACGAAAACCTGCGACTTTCCAGTCAAATTTTTCGTACATAAAAAAATAAAATACGCTCCCCAAGGAAGCCACAACCACCAAGGTAACTAGCATTTTTTTTGACCGAAGAAAAGGTATCAAAGTACAAAGAATTAGTAGTATCAGAAACACCCTTGATAAGTTCATAGTTCGCCAAGGTTATAAAACTCTTTGCATTACCTTTTTGCACCAAACCCTTTTCTCTCTCATGGCACAAACTATACCTAACCGAATTTCGTCCCTTGACGCGTATCGGGGCTTTGTGATGTTCTTGATGATGGCCGAAGTTCTCGAATTTGGTCACATTTCCAAAGCCCTTCCCGAAAGCTCATTTTGGGCTTTTTTAGCCTTTAACCAAGACCACGTCGAGTGGGTCGGCTGCTCATTGCACGACCTTATCCAGCCGTCGTTTTCCTTTTTAGTGGGGGTTGCTTTGCCTTATTCAGTAGCCAGTCGAGTGGCCAAGGGACAAACCTTCCGCGATATGTTTGGCCATACGCTTCAGCGATCGCTTATTCTTATTTTCTTGGGGGTGTTTTTACGCTCCATGCACCGTGAGCAAACCAACTTTACCTTTGAAGATACCCTTTCGCAAATCGGGATGGGCTACCCATTTTTGTTTTGGTTTGGCTTTAAGTCGGTTCGTACCCAGTTGACTGCATTGGCTACTATTTTAGTAGGCTATTGGCTCTTTTTTGTCCTGTATCCACTACCCGATGCCAATTTTGACTACGCTGCCGTAGGTGTTACCCCCGACTGGGAACACAATTTGAAAGGATTGGCGGCTCATTGGAACAAAAACACCAACGCTGCATGGGCATTTGACCAATGGTTTATGAACCTTTTCCCGCGTGAAAAACCCTTTATTCGTAACGGTGGAGGGTATTCTACGCTAAGTTTTATCCCTACCCTTGGTACTATGACGCTGGGGCTATTGGCAGGACAATGGCTCAAAGACGAAACAAGCCCCAAAGAAAAAGCCCTGAAATTTGTGGCCATGGGTGTTAGTTTGTTATTCATTGCCCTAACCCTCAACTGGTTGGGTATTTGCCCCAATGTAAAACGCATCTGGACACCCACGTGGGTGTTGTTCAGTGGTGGCTGGTGCTTTATTTTATTGGCTGCTTTCTTTTGGTTGGTCGATATTCAGGGGTATCGAAAGGCTTTCTTCTGGTTGATTGTGATTGGAATGAACTCCATTGCGGCCTACGTAATCTCCCATACTATAGTAGAGTTTATTCATCACTCTATTCAAATTCACATCTCAAAAACCTATGACCAGGTCTTGGGAACGACCTACGAATCGCTCGTTCGAGGTGGGCTTATTCTTTTTGTAGAGTGGTCAATGTTGTACTGGATGTATAAAAATCGGATTTTTGTAAGAATTTAATCAGATTTTTAGGTCTTTTTTTGGACTATTCAAATAGAGAATCTACTTTTGTGATGCCGTTCCGAAAGGGCGGCATTTAATTTATGTAAAAAAGTCTATATACATTATATACCATATCTGGAATTAGGATTATTAACTTTATCATCCTCCAAACAACTGGGTATAAAACTATAGCCTAACAAAAAGAAGTCACTCTGCAAACTTTGTATTGGAGGCGCTACCACATAATCAAATAAGTGTTTACTTAAATTGAACTTGGCACGACGAACGTAACAATCGTCAATTGTTGTAAACCAAGCTATGGTATTATTTGATTATGCAGAGTCATCTTCATTATAAAACTAAATCAACTATTGGCGTTGTAGCAGATTTTACGTACAGTTTATAGAGTCCTGACACCGTGGTGGATTTCCTCAGCTTAAGTCTTTTAGAAAATTACTCTAACGGTGTCTTTTGGAACATTACGATATACCACCGAATTAACATAAAATCCTGATGAACCCAGCCACAAAAACGGCCCCTATTTCAGAAAAAAAGCCCCAATTCGACTCCGAAAAGTGGATGTGGATTGGAATTCCTGTGACATTGCTGACCCTTACCTTTGGGTATCTTCTCATCAAACACGGATCTGACTTTTCTATCGAAAACTTTAAGGAGGGATTTAACTCTGACTTTGCCTTTTTTCTTCTTGTGGGGATTTTCGCCCAGCTCGTGGATGGAGCATTAGGCATGGGTTACGGAGCCAGTGCTACCTCTTTCTTACTAACATTAGGAGTGCCTCCCGCCGTGAGCAGTACCAGTGTTCACTTATCAGAAATGTTCACCACGGGTGCATCAGCCATTTCACATTTTAAGTTTAAAAACATTAATAAAAAGCTCTTTCGCACGCTTTTGATTCCTGGGGTAATTGGTTCAATAACAGGCGCTTATTTGTTATCAGACGTCATCGATGGGAACGTCATTAAGCCGTATATCTCCGCCTATATGGTCGTGCTTGGCTGTATCATCGTCAGCAAAGGTTTGAAGAAAACAACCGTTAAAAAACCAACCAAACGCCTTGGTGGATTGGCGCTTTTTGGCGGGTTTATGGACGCCGTTGGCGGTGGCGGGTGGGGACCTATCGTTACCTCCACACTTATCGGTCGCGGACGTGACCCTCGCTACACCATTGGCTCGGTCAATGCGGCCGAATTTGCCGTTGCATTCGCAAGTGGCATTACTTTCTTACTCTTTGAAGGAATCAACAGCTGGCAAGTGGTGTTAGGTTTAGTATTAGGCGGGGTTTTAGCTGCGCCTTTTGGGGCCTATTTGGTCAACAAAGTCAACCGTAAACCGCTGATGGTCATTGTAGGTTGTTTGGTCATCTTCTTGGGCTTACGCGTAGTTTTAAAAGCGATATTGTAGTATAATGTGTAATTTTGCGACCTTATTCAAAAAGGTCTTTGTACTGGTAGCCAAACACCCACTTGTTTTGCTACCCTAATTTCTAAGAAAATCATGAAACGTCAGACGAAAGCGATTCGTACGCAAACGAAAAAAACGCAGTACCGCGAACATTCAACGCCCCTTTTTCTAACCTCAAGTTTTTCATTTGAGTCGGCAGAACAAGGTAAGGCATTGTTTGACGAAACAGAAGAAGGCAATATCTACAGCCGCTTCTCCAACCCTAGCGTGCAAGAATTTGTGGACAAAGTGTGTATGCTCGAAGGAGCGGAAGACGGCCTTGCCACTGCTACGGGTATGGCGGCCGTTTTTGCGAGTATGGCGGGTATCCTAAAGTCTGGCGATCATATTATTGCTTGTCGCGCCTTGTTTGGGTCAGCGCACCAAATTATTACCCAAATTTTTGCCAAATGGGGCATTACTTACACCTATTTGGACGCCGACGCTACCGAAGCACAGTGGGAAGCGGCCGTTCAGCCCAACAGCCGCATGGTGTACCTCGAAACGCCTTCTAACCCAGGGTTGGAGTTGGTGGATTTAGCGATGATTGGCCGTTTGTGCAAAAAACACAATTTGATATTCAACGTTGACAACTGTTTTGCGACTCCTATCATCCAAACGCCGATTGATTTTGGGGCCGATTTGGTGGTTCACTCTGCTACTAAATTCATGGACGGGCAAGGCCGTGTATTGGGAGGGGTTGTGGTTGGTAAAGCCGAATACATCGCTCCAATTCGTTTCTTCTGCCGCCATACGGGGCCGTCGATGTCGCCGTTTAACGCGTGGACATTGAGCAAGAGCCTCGAAACGTTGGAGCTTCGCATGGAGAAACACAGCCAAAATGCGTTGAAATTGGCGCAGGCGTTGGAAGCATTGCCTGAAGTCAAAAAAGTAAACTATCCTTTCTTGCCAAGTCATGCCCAATACGAGCTTGCGAAAGCGCAAATGAACGCAGGAGGAGCCATTGTAACGATAGAATTGGAAGGTGGTTTTGAACGCGTAAGCGCCTTTATGAAAGCACTCCAAATTCCGACTTTGTCATCCAATTTAGGAGATACCCGTACCATCATTACCAATCCATTTACGACCACTCACTCAAAATTGAAACCCGACGAAAAAGCGGCGCTGGGCATCACCGAAGGGTTGATTCGGATTTCTGTTGGGTTGGAGTCGATAGAAGATTTGATTGAAGACTTTTCACAAGCAGCAGTAGTAAGTGCAGAAGTACTGGCTGAAAAAATATAGTTATTACCATGACATCCACCGAAACACATAGTACCGAATCGTTGCTAAGCCAAATTGAAGGCAAAACAGAAGTCGAAGCTCTTCGCCTTTTGTCGGAGCTTTTTCCTGGACAAGTGGCGTTTTCAAGTAGCTTAGGCTACGAAGACCAAGTCATTACCGACATGATTTTGGCCAATGGCATCGACATTCGCATTTTTACCCTCGATACGGGGCGGATGTTTCCCGAAAGCTACACGACCCTGCAAAAAACCAACAATCGCTACGATACTAAGCTAGAGGTGTTTTTTCCTCAGAGCGCAGGTGTTGAGAAATTACTCACCGAAAAAGGGCCACTTAGCTTCTACGAATCCGTCGAAAACCGCAAAGAATGCTGTTTTATTCGTAAAGTTGAACCCCTTAATCGTGCGCTTAAAGGCGTAAAAGTGTGGGTAACGGGTATCCGTGCCGAGCAGTCAAACAACCGTACAGGAATGCAAGCCATCGAGTGGGATGGAGGGCATGAGTTATTCAAATATAACCCTTTGCTTGCTTGGAGTTTTGACGAAGTAAAACAATACGTAAAAGCCCACAATGTTCCCTATAACCCGCTGCACGACAAAGGGTTTGTGAGCATTGGCTGTGCCCCTTGTACCCGTGCTATCCTCGAAGGTGAAGACTTCCGCGCTGGCCGTTGGTGGTGGGAAGATGAAAGTAAAAAAGAGTGTGGGTTACACGCCAGATAACCAAGCGCTCTTCGATTTAAACGTAAATTATCCAATTCAGACACGATACATCATGTCAAATATTCAAAGTCTATCCTCCGACGCACAACGTCAGGATTATCTAGACCAACTCGAATCGGAAGCCATCTACATCATGCGCGAAGTGGCGGGTCAATTTGAGCGTCCAGCATTGTTGTTTTCGGGCGGTAAAGATTCGATTACGCTGGTACGCCTTGCCCAAAAGGCGTTTGCACCAGGCAAAATCCCTTTTCCATTGGTTCATATCGATACAGGCCACAACTTTCCCGAAGCAACTCAATACCGCGATTGGATGGCCAATGAAGTAGGAGCGAAGTTGATTGTTCGCCAAGTAGAAGATACTATCAAAGCCAAAGGCTTAAAAGAACCAACGGGTAAAAACGCCAGCCGCAACTGGCTTCAAACGTTTACGCTGCTTGATACCATCGAAGAATTTGAATTCGACGCTTGTATCGGTGGTGCTCGCCGCGACGAAGAAAAAGCCCGCGCCAAAGAGCGTATTTTCTCCTTCCGCGATGAGTTTGGACAGTGGGATCCAAAACGTCAACGTCCTGAACTTTGGAATTTGTTCAACGGAAAAATTAGCAAAGGTGAAAACGTTCGCTGTTTCCCGATTTCGAACTGGACCGAACTAGACGTATGGGCGTACATTGAGCGCGAAAAAATTCCGCTACCAAGCATCTATTTCTCGCACCAACGTGAAATGATTTTGCGCGACGGTAACTTGCTCGCCAACGCCGATTTTATCTACAAAGATGACTCGGACGTGATTGTTACTAAAACCGTTCGTTTCCGTACCGTAGGTGATATGACTTGTACGGCTGCCGTTGAATCAGAGGCGAGTACTATTGAACAAGTGGTGGCCGAAATTAAGGCTACGCGCATCAGCGAACGCGGCGAAACGCGTATCGACGACCAGCAGACCGAAGCGGCGATGGAAGACCGTAAAAAGGGAGGATATTTTTAATAATGTCGAATGTCGAGTGCAGAATGTCGAATGAAAAAAACTTATTCGACATTCTGCACTCGACATTCGACACTCAACTTTGATACTATGGATATTTTAAGATTTATAACCGCAGGTAGTGTTGACGACGGGAAAAGTACCCTCATCGGACGCTTGCTTTACGATACAAAAAGTATTTTGGCTGACCAAATGGAAGCCGTGGAAAAAGCCAGTAAAACGCGGGGCGATGGCGAAATCGACCTTGCGCTGTTGACCGATGGCTTGCGCTCGGAACGCGAACAAGGCATTACGATTGACGTGGCTTACAAGTACTTCCAAACGCCGAACCGTAAGTTTATCAGCATTGATGCCCCTGGGCATATTCAGTACACGCGCAACATGGTGACGGGCGCGTCCAATGCCGATTTGGCGATTATTTTGATTGATGCTCGTCAAGGAGTGGTCGAACAAACACGTCGTCACTCGTTGATAGCTTCGATGTTGGGGATTCCTCACATCGTCGTGGCGGTCAATAAAATGGACTTGGTGGGTTATTCGGAAGATACGTTCTTACAAATTGCGCAAGAATACCAAAAACTCGCCGACAAGTTGGCTATTAAAGACCTAAAAATCATCCCTGTAAGTGCTTTAGCGGGGGATAACATCGTGGACAAGTCAGAGGCGATGCCTTGGTACACGGGCGAAACTATGCTGCATTTCTTGGAAAATGTAGATGTTCAGCATGATTTGAACCTCAACGACGCTCGTTTCTCGGTACAGTACGTGATTCGTCCTCAAACGGAAGAATTGCACGATTACCGTGGCTACGCAGGACGTGTACAGAGTGGCGTATTCCGCAAAGGGGATACCATCACTGTTTTCCCGTCCGAACAAACGTCCAAAATCGCTAAAATTGAAGTATATGGTCAAGAAGTAGAGGAAGTTTCGGCGCCTCAATCAGCGACTATATTGCTTGAAACCGACGTGGACATCAGCCGCGGTGACTTGATTAGTGGTACAGGTAATGCTCCTGTATTGAGCCAAGATGTAGAGGCAACTATTTGCTGGATGGATGACCGTAAAGAACTAAAAGTTGGCAATAAATATACCCTTCAACACGGTACGACGCGCGTTCGTTGTTCGGTAAAAGGCATCGAATACCGCGTGGATATTAGCAACTATGAGCAATTAGAAGACATCGAAAGCCTCAAGCTTAACGATGTCGCAAAGATTGTTCTTCGTACGGCTAAACCTATCGCTTACGACGCCTATCAAACCAACCGCGCCAACGGAGCGGCGATTTTGATTGACGAAACCTCTAACGTAACCGTAGGGGCTTGCATGGTGGAAGCGTAATAGCTTCTTTCTAATTCATTTTAAGCCATTCTTTCCAGTAGTGGAAAGAATGGCTTTTGTATTTTTACAGCCCGATTAATAAACTTTTACACCTGATATAGCATTTCCCCGACTTACCCCAGACGCTGCTGAAAAATAAATGGCCAGCGCATATTCATTTGTTTGACTCACCGCAAAAGATACTTGGTCGCCCTGATTAAGTTTGATAGTTTCCGTAAAACTTAGATGAACCTTAATACTCTCCGATGCGATAGTGAGTGGTAGATGACTATTTGAGGTATCACCTCCATTTATCTTGGTGATTAGATTGAAAATACCCCAATGTATATTAGGGTGCACGAAGTCTTCTTTCGATACAGAAAAGTTTCCTTCAAACCGATACAACCCAGCCGATGGTGCAGTGAAAACTCCCGTAACAGGGTTAAAGTTATTGCCATTATCAAATACTTCTTCAACGTTAGTGATTAGGTAATCTTGGTTTAAATCCATTTTGAATGAATAATTGGCATTACATTTAAAACCAATCTGTGGGTTTTCTATGATACTTCCCCAAAGCGGCGTTGTATTACCGAAAGACTTGAGCACATCGCCAAAATAACCCGCAAAACCGTTTGTCCTAAAGGCATCGGTAAGGCTGATACCTGCATTGGCACTGAGTGGAGAATAGGCCGTAATGCCACTTCCATCGCCATAAATTCGGAGTTGGGGTAAGTTATTGGCAAAAAAATCAATGTTGAGGTTGTTTTTGCTACCAATTTCCAAATGATCGGCAATTGCTTGAAAATAACCATAAAAACTTCCCCCATTATAAAAACTTATGAACGGATTTGCTCCCGTAAAACTGGCTATTTCACCTGCTTTATTGATATGTAGTGGAATTGTACCTGAAAGGTTTTGCCCTATTCCAATACTGTTTGGCTCAATCCTGACTTGAGCCAAAATTGTCAAGCTAAGATGATGTACCAAAAATATCATTAAAAACTTTCTCATGGATTTCAGTAAAGTTTAATGATGGAGATATTACTCAAACGGGTGGTGAAAATCTCGGGTTTTATATAAGTTCCAATGCCTAATTCGTTCGATTGATTGATTGAAAAACTGACAATGTCGCCTTGATTAAGGCTCAAAACCTGATTGAAAAATACGTGAGGATATACACCACCGATATAGCCTGTTTTGTATGGTAAAATATCTTCTTTGACGAGTGTAGCATTGACCAAAATCCCTAAAATGGCATTTCCATAAGCGATGTTGGCATCAGACTCAAATCTTTTTGAAACCGTTATTCGCCCCTCAATACTCTATTTTCCAGTAGAAGGGACTGTGAAAGCGCCCGTGGTTGGGTTGAAATTATTACCATCATCAAATACTTCTGCGAAGGTAGTAATCGAGACGTTCGTATTATTGGGCAAAACAATACTGCTAAAAGTTGCTTTACAACCAATTTGTGGGTTTTCATTGACAGTTCCCCAAATCGGTGTGCCATTGCCAATTGACATCAACACGTTGCCCACGGCTCCTGTATTTCCCGATAATCGTAACGCTCCTGTGAGGTTAATTCCCCCTCCCGCGTTGATTCTTGAGTAGGCTGTTATGCCGCTACCGTCGCCATAAATTCGGAGCCTGGGCAAATTTCCTGTAAAAAAATCAATGTTATAAATCCCTTTTGAACCTATCTCAAAGTGGTCGCCGATGGCTTGAAAATAGCCGTAAAAATTGTTGGAATTATAAAACGTAACGTAAGGACTCGTGCCTTGAAAACGCGCGACTTCTCCACTTTTATTGATATGAAGCGGGATTGAGGGCAGGGTATTTTGTCCAATACCGATAGCGTTTGGCAGCGTAGTTACCTGAGCAAAACTACACTGACCAATGAAGATGAGAGCAAATAGTTTTTTCATTTTTCAATAAACCATCGTTGATTTTTTAATGCAGTGGCATCCCATTGACCCAAAGGTGAAAAGACAGTTTTTCCACCGTTATACACTTCCATCATTCGATTTGTTTTGAAGTTCCTCACAAGCCAGCTACCATCACAATACCTCACAAATGACCACAATTGACTATCGTTCCCATCGGCTTGGCTGCTCACGATATTCGAGCCATTAATGTTATATTTGTTTAAAATATCTAAGTACAAATTATTGTAGTTGTTGATGATATTGAAGTAAAATTGATTGGCTTTTCTGATTGTCCAGCGTTGGCTTTGGAGTCCTTTTAGGTCATTCAAAACCACGTGCGTATTATTTGTTTTGCCTCCTCCCAAAATATCGGCTTCTTTATCCGAAGCGTTTACATTTCTGAAAGAATAAGCCGCCAGCGCATCGAAGGCATCCGTTGATTGAAGATTGATTCGGTTTTTATCTTTTTCGTTAGTGACGATTTCAAATCGTATAAAAAGTACATATTTCCCATTCAAGCCATCTTTGTCATTAAAATATAAAGGCAATACTCCTTTTCCATAACCCGCATCATAATTTACCAAACGACCCATAATGTCGGTATCGAGGTGCATATATAGCGGATTATACAGGTTGTTATTTTCCACACCAATGGGCCTATCAGCAGGCATGTGGGCAGCTACCATGTGGGTTTGGGTAAATTCAGCCTTTTCTTTGGCTGGTAATAAGTCCCAGTTGACTTTCTGAAACAATTTGGGAAATTGCTGTGCCACCCCCACTGCGGGCCATACCCCTGGCGTATCAAAATTATAAGGTGTTGCTTGACCAACCCCCAATGCCTGAAATGGAATAGATGCAATACCTGATACAGGATTGACTCTTAACAAGATACCGACAAAGCTTTTGTGCCAAAAAGTGGTCAGAAAATCTTCTGGACCATCCCATTCAAAAATACTTGGATTGACAATCGCTTTTTCGCCGTTGGTGAGTTGGCCTTCCCAAAGAATAAACGGAAGTAAATCGCCTGACGCGGGAGCATTGTTTTTAAAAGGTTCAAAATCAGGAATTTGGTCGCCAGTTTTGATGCCCCCCAATCCACCATCGGCTGTGCCCGCCATTACCCGTCTTTCAACAGGGTTTCGGGCATTTATGTCACCCATTAATCTTGACCGATGCTGTACTGCGGTATTAGCGACCAATCGCCCTTGGGCATCAACCTTGTGCGATTGACTCGAAAGATACACTTCATCACGCTTACCATCACGCTCCAGGGCATCGTCGGCTGTTTCGGCATTACAAATAAAACCCAAAGCGGAGACGCGCATATAAGGTGCTGAGGCATTTTTAATCACTGCGTCGGTATTGGCTTGCAGTTTGACTTGAGCCAAAGCCGTATTGCAGATCCAAACGCTAAGTACGATAAAAAACGAGTTGATTTTCATCTTATAATTATTTGATTTTAAGTTTATTAATTGGTTTTTTCGATGAGCCATTTTTGATGATTTCCGTTGGTAAAAATATTTTGTCCGACGGTTGCACCCGCGTCTGTTCGAGCATTCCAAACTTCCATACAAAGCCCACTGATGAGATTAAAGAAGATGTATTTGTTTGGTTCTCGAATGACTTTCACGGCAATCCACACTGTTGACGTTTCGGTAGGCTGCGAGCCTATCACGATATTTGCTCCTGCTGCTTTGCTGGTAATATCTTGTAAGCGAACACCAAAATCTGGTTTTAGCATGGGTTTGATGTGTACTTGGTTTTCGCCCAATGCTCTTTTAAATTGAAACTGTTGACACACATTGTTTCTCCCTACATTCCATACGTTAAGGAGGGTACTTTCGGCAGTTCCACAGGCAGTTACATCTAAAGCAAGATGGGCGTTGTTGGCGGGTTTGATGGCGACAGCTTCGCTGTAAGCAAAACGGGGGACTCCATCTTTGACAAACGTAACAGGTTTAAACTCTTGTGCGGGACTATCATTTCTGACTGCGAGTGTCATCGCAGTGCCATCGTTGGCATCATTGGGCGCTTGTAGAAAAGTATTGCTCACGTGCGACCGCAATTTAATATTGCCATTTGGGGTACGAATTACTTCCCAAAACTGTCCTAAATTGGCAGTATTAGTGTTGAATTTTGCGAGTTGAACCGTGCCACTATTATTGGTGAGATAGTCTAAAAAACCGTAATTTAAAATTCTCACTAAATATATTTTTTGGCCATTTCGTTCAATAATTTCACCAGGTAAGAATATCCACTCTTGGTTGTAGCCATCGGTACTGCCATTGCGCGTATAGCCTCGATATTGTTGTACCCGCGTCCCTTTACTGAGAAGCCCGTCTTCGACTTCTATGGATTTTTGGTTAGAAGTATTCTCAAGCCTATACACCTGTCCGAATTCAACATTATAGCCATTCTGGGCAAAACCCGTAAATGAGAGTAGCAATAAGAGGAGTATTTTTTTCATGATTTTTAGGCCTGTTTTTCAAAAAGTGACAGAAATGATTATTTTTTTCGACGTGTATTTTTTGTTACACCCATTACTTCTTTTAATTCCCTCATTCTTCGGCGAGCTACTGGCAATTGCACTCCGCCCGAAAACTTAACAGTGCGTTTTACTCGCTCAAGTGTCAAATGAGGAATTTCTCCACCATGAATCGCATATTTGCGACTTATTCTGATAAACAAGCCCGCTGGCAGGCGTTCCATCAAAAAACCAATGCTTTTGGAAAGTAAAATGATTTTCCCATCCCGATAATAGACAAAGGTGTAATTGCCGTCGCCCTCAAAGTACAGAATGTCTTCGAGCAATAATTGGGTGCGGTCGGTGAGAGGATATGGAGACATAGCTTAATATATTTTATAACCTCTGAATTGAGTATCTCCGCCCGTACCATTCGCAAACAGAAAAATGGGGAAGCCACTTTCGTTGGTTTGTAAAATACTAAAGACAATTCTATCACCTTGCGTCAGCTTTACCGATTCTACAAAATTCTGATGGGCTACCGCTTGTCCTTGCCCATTGATTTTATAATCAAAGTTCATTTGACGAATGAGCGTTCCGTTTTGATAAAGGGCAAAACGGAGTTTTCCTTGTTCGATGGCAGGATTGTTTCCCACTCGATTCAGCGCCAGTTTACATTCAAAACGATACAACCCCGACGAGGGTATTGTTATCTCCCCCGCTAAAGGATTCAAAATGGATCCATCGTCCCAGTTTTCAGAAAAGCCCGAAAGCATATTTTCTGTATCATGGGAAAGGGTAATCGACGACGGATAAGTCGCTTCAAAACCCACTTGAGGGTTTTGGGCAATATCCACCCACATCGGAGAGGTACTGCCTAAGGTCATCAATACTTGGCCAAATACTCCTGACGACCCCGAAACCAGCAATGGACCTGTAAGGCGCAGCCCTGAGCCAGCATTGAGGCGACTGCTCATCGTGATGTCGCCTGTACTGCCACTGATAAGCATCCGTGAAAGGGTATTGGTACGAAACTCCAGGTCGGAAGTTGTATTGGACGTTCCTATCGTAAGCGTGGCTGGGGTTGTTTGTATATACCCTTTCAGAAGGCCATTGTTGTAATAGGCTGCAAAAGGGTTGGAAGCCCCATCAATGCGCATGGCTTCACCCGATTTATTGATATGCAGCGGAATCGCAGGATTGGTACTGGGGCCAATCCCGATAGAGGTTGGTAGGGTTGTTACTTGCCCAACGGCAGGAGTAAGTGACACGCACCAACCCCAAAAAGCGAATGTAAAAATGGAAGAATATTTTTTCATGTGAATAGGTGGTTATTTCCCTGTTTTGGCGGTGGCTTCAGCCGTGGCTAAATTCTCAACAAGTGTTTCTAAACGGATCATGCGGCTTTTGAGTGCTTCGTTTTCCTTAGCCAATTGTTGTATGGCGCTGATTCCCAGCATCGAAAGAGCTTCGTAGTCCACCGAGCGGAAGTCAGACACTTCGCGGCCATAGACAAATACGTTCTTTTGAGAAGTCGAATCAGCGATTTTAAAACCTTCAAGGGTCGTAGCCAATACCTCGGTTATTTCTTCGCGGTTATCAATAATCAATTTCACCCGTTCGCCTTTCTTTAAAGTGTGGTGGGGGAGTTTGATAAACCCATTTTCCAACGATGCTAGTTGGTAAATGTCTGGGATAAAAGACTTTTGAGACGTTACCGCTTGCGGATAGACTTCTTCGACTTGTTGAGCGATTACTTTTTTGAACTTACGGTCTCCCCAAACGTAATGGTCTTTCATGTGGTAGTCGGTGATACGTAACCGACGTAAGGTGGCTAAGTCTTGAGCGTTGTCGGAGGTTCCTTCTATTTCTTTGATGCGGGCATCTGACAACACGACATTCTGGGCAGAGCCAATGTATGTTCCCGAAAAAATGCCCTGAGACGCATAAATCGACATCGCTGCCGATGCCGCAGGGAAATTGGAAGGCGTTGCCGTAGTAGGATATAGGGCTGTGGCATTACCTGTTGTTGTATTTTTGGAAGTATTGACGTGTAACGTAGCTAAGGTAGCTGTCGAAGCGCCAAAATCTCCCAATCCCATGCTGTTGTCTTTTCTGACGACCAATATTGTTTGTGGAGTATTTGCAGTGCCATTACCCAGCATTAATAAGCCACTGGGATCATCTACGTTACCTATACCCATTGCTGTAGAAAAGTTGCTACTGGCTTTAGTTACTGCGCCCATAGCTGTTGAAGCATCTCCACTGGCTCTTGTATTTGATCCCATAGCAGTAGAAGTGGGACCACTGGCGATAGAACCGTTTCCCATTGCCATAGACTTCTCCCCGCTTGCACTTGTAAAGTATCCAATGGCAGTCGAATTGTATCCGCGTGCCTGGGTACTGATTCCCATCGCTGTACTAAAGTTTCCACTGGCTCTTGTTGATGCTCCTGTTGCTGTTGCAATTAGTCCATCAGCGGTAGTTTCGCTCCCTAAAGCTGTTGAAGCCTGTCCACTGGCGGTTGTCCCCTTTCCCATAGCAGTAGAAGCATATCCGCTGGCTATTGTCGATTCCCCCATGGCCGTTGCATACTCTCTGGCTGTCGTGCTAGCTCCCATGGCAGTAGAACCAGTTCCACTAGCGATTGTAGCTGCTCCCATAGCTGTAGAAAAAAGTCCACTAGCCGTTGTACTAGCCCCTATGGCAGTAGAAAATAAACCTATATTAGGAGCATCCCATTGCGTCCCATCTGTAGTCCCTACCCGAAAAGCCGACCGTGAAGGTATCCACATGAAGCGAGTTCCTGCTCCGCTGACAGGAGCAGTAGGTGGATTTGGATTTATTGCGCCTACAATTGTCGGGTTTGCTGACCAAAACCCGCCCGAGTTGGTATTCTTAATCTCGTTGCCTCCAGCGCCCGATTGCTCCCAATAGCTGGTGGTGGCGGCTGTTTTGGGTAGTTCTGTCCAAGTGTTATTGCTTCGTAGCCAGTAGCTTTGGGTATTGGTGTCAAAAATCAACATCCCGTTGGTGGCGGATAACGCATTGCGTTGCGCCGTCGTCATCTGCGGTAAAATCACCCCAGGGCGGATTTCGGTGCTTTGGGCATGAACCAGCCCCTTGCTCAAAAAAATCCAAACAAGTAAGAAGCGAGTAATTGATGTTTTCATAAGGAGAGAAATAAAAGCCGTTTTTTCTCAAAAAGAGGGAAAAATGGGGCTTATTTCAACCTATAGTTCACCGTTAACATACTTGGGGGCATAACTCGCAGCTTTGGGTTTGCAACTCCCAGTCGTGTTTTCTATTCAAACGTTGGAATACGTACTTTTACACGAGTACCTCCCGACGGCGTAATGTCTTCTAAGGTCAGCGTGATTTCCCAATGGTAGATTTCTTGTAATAGGCGCAGGCGATTTTCGACCAATGCAAGTCCCATAGAACGGTGCTTGGTCGTAGAAAGTCGGAGTTTCGCGGCATTGTCTCGCCCAATCCCATTGTCTTCTAGCCAAATTTCTACCCCCGACGCGTAAGAAAGGACGCGGATGGTGATTTGGCCTTCGCCCTGTAAACGCTTGAAACCATGTTTTATGGAGTTTTCAACGAAGGGTTGTAACAAAAAAGCGGGAACCTGTACCCTTTCGGTATCTATACCTTCTTCAATATGTATCTGGGCCTGAAAAGGCTGGCTAAAGCGTCGTTGTTCGAGTTGGAGGTATTGCTCAATAATGTTTAATTCTTGTTGAAGAGACAAAAACTGTTCCCGACTTTTTTCAAGTATTTCGCGCATCAACACCGAAAAGTCGGTGAGGTACGCGGCTGCTTCGTGGGTTTTGTTTTTGATGATGTAGCTTTTGATGGAATTGAGGCTATTAAACAAAAAATGAGGGTTAATTTGGGTACGTAGGGTGGTCAATTCCGACAACGCAAAATTTTGTATCAACTGATTCCTTTCGCGCTGTATTGCGACCATTTTTTCGCCCGTAGCTAGTGAAAAAAAGAGAATATCAATCAGCACCCCGTAGTTGAAATACACATTGGGGTAATGAATGAGTAAGGAGGAACTCATCGGAACCCACCCCAATACCGACGAAGCAAACCCCACCGATGTACCTAATACCATGACCAACGCGCCTAGTTTAATAAACCAAGAGACGTGTTCTTTGGTCAAAAAAAGTACCGTTAGGCTCATTACGTTGAGAACGGGAAGTACAACTTGACATACCAACTGAAAAGAAATGCCAAGGTCGTACCTTCGGCATACTACCGTCAGAAGCAACTCAATCACTATCAGGCTTGTTACCAGATACAGCAGTCCTTTAAAGTAGCGTTTGGGAAAACCCACTGCCCAATTTTTGATTCCCAAAATCTCGTATAAAAAGCAGGTATGGGCAAGAAGCGAAAGTAGGATGTAAAAGTTTTGCTGTAAGGTAAAGCGGAGAAAAGGAAAGTAGCTAAAGTAATGAACCACGTACGATGAAAACGACGCTCCGTAGCCCGCAAAGCCAAGGAGTGAAACCAAATAAAACGAATAAAATAACAAGTATCGTTGGCGATTGAGAAACCACTGAAACAGAAAAAAAATGGCCAAAAAGGCTAAAACAGCCATCAATTCATGGTTGACAGCCATGGGATAATAGTCGTCATAGAGGTTTTTTACTCGTTCTCTGGCTTCGGTTTCGTAGGTATAAATTTGAGGGTATATGACAAACGGTTTTCCTGTTTGGCTCTTAATTTTTAGGTATAACGTTTTGGTTTCAAACGCCCTAAAATCCAGTGGAAAATAGCGGTAGTCGTAGCGATAGAGGCGTTCATCGGGACGTTGCCGTTGAGATGTCTGCCATTGACTAACAAACCCTGTATTTTGGTCTATTTCGTAAAGCCTCGTATCGTAAAAATTCCCTGCCGTGAACAAAACCTCCCTCGTAACCGCCGACTCATTTTTTATTTTGGTACGAACCCAAAAGGAGTAATTGACTTCTTTACGAAGAAAACGGGGGATTTTGACGCGCGTCAGAGGAACGAAAGGGTCAACCTTAAGCACTTGCTCAAAAGACTGTTGTCCCGTACTGTCAATCCAGACCGAAGTATGTGGAGCAATAGCGAGAGGTTGCTTCAAGGTAGAATCAGTGAGGACAATAACGTCCTGTCCTACTGCCCAATAGGATAAAAATAGCCCAAAACAGAACCCCAAAATACTAGCCCGACGATACATACAAGAAGGTTTGGGTCACGAAGTTTTCACATAAAGTATTAAATTCCAACCAAACGTTCTAATTGTTCACGAGCGGTCAGTTAGAGTTCTCCGCGAATGAGCGACAGTAGTTTTGTTTTATTGGCACGCGATACCGCCAACGATTTTCCATTGGACATGGTCACGATGCCGCCGTCGCCTTTTTGGTATTTTTTGATGTAATCTACATTGACGATGTAGGAGTGGTGGATTCGGGCAAATTTCCGAACGGGTAACATCCGCTCAAAATCTTTCAAATTGCGAGAAACCAAGAGCGTGTCCCCCACTTTTAAGATGACTTTGGTATAACTTCCCTCGGCTTCCAGCAAAACAACTTCGTTTGTTTTCAGAATTTCGTAACCATCTTGGGTCGGAATCGCCATCGAAGTGGCGTCTTGCTGCATCAAAGTAAGGTTGCCTAACAATGCCTGAATATTCTGATAGTCAACTTTTTGGTTTTCTTTTTTCTTTGCAAGCAAACGCTCCACCGCCCGAATCAGTTTTTCGGGAGCCACGGGCTTTACTAAATAATCTAACGCATAAAAATCAAAAGCCGCCAACGCAAATTCCTCATACGCAGTGACAAACACAATTTCAAAGTCAACGGAAGGGAGCGCGTCCAAAAAATCAAAACCACTCATTTCGGGCATCGAAATGTCCAGAAATACTACGTCTATCGATTGCTCTTTCAAAAAAAGAATAGCGTCTGCGGGTTGTTCAAACGTGGCAACAACCGATACTTCTGGACAATATTGATGAAGATCATAGACCAAAACATCGGTACTATTCTGTTCGTCATCAATGAGTAGGGCAGTGAGCATGGTAAGAAGTTATAACGCAAAAATAACCGTTTCGGGAAAACAAAAAAGAATCTTCCCAGGAATCTATTGAATGGTCGGAGCGTCACTAATTGGCCAAAAATGTTGAGGGAAAGGAAAGAGAAATTAGCAGGAAAAACGGGGTTGTTAACTAAAAAAGCGGTGACCCCCGTTAAGGCCACCGCTTTTTATAGAGTCTCGTACCAACTAGTAACTCAAAATAGTAAACTCGGTACGACGGTTTTTCTGGTGCTCTTCTTCCGTCTGTGCTTTCTTAATAATCAAACGAGTTTCGCCGTATCCTTTGGCGACCAATCGGTCTTTTTCAATTCCTTTCAGTACTATATAATCGACGGCCGACTGCGCACGATTTTGTGAAAGCTTGTTGTTATAAGCATCCGACGAACGGTCGTCAGTGTGCGAACTCAACTCAATTTTCACCGTTGGGTTGTCTTTCAAGATTTGAACGAGTTTGTCTAGTTCGACAGCAGCGTCAGGACGAATGTTGTACTTGTCTAAGTCGTAGTAAATATTTTCAAGAACAAACGTCTTATTCAACGCCAAGCGGTCGAGCTTATAAGTGACGTAGAAAGTCGTATCCATCGTTAGTTTCTTACGGAATATCTGAGGAATTGCCTTTCCTGCCATGGTGAATGCGTCGCGCTTGGTAATGTATCCTTTGCGCTCAATCAAAAGCGTATAGTCTTTGCCTTCTTCCAACGGAAACGTACCAAAAATTCCCCCGTCGCGAGTGACACCTTGCCCGACCAAACTATCAGAACTTACCTCGTACATTTTCACAATGGCCGAATCCAACATCGCAGTAGGAGTATCGGTTGAGCCAACCGTACCTGCTAAGAAGTAGTTGACGACTTTTGGCGGTTCTGGTTTGCCTACCGTACGACGGCGAGGGTCATCAATCGGTAGTTTTTCCAATTCGGCCAATTGTGTCGAATCAAGTCCTACACTTTCGTCCTCAAAAAGATAAATGTCGTCGTCGCCTTTTCCGCCCGTACGGTTGGAGGCAAAAAATCCAAATTTCATTTCGTCATCGACATACACCATGCCAAAGTCATCAAAACGGGTGTTGATAGGCGGCCCGAGATTTTCGACCGTAATCACCCCTTGCGAACGAGTGGCGACAAACACGTCTAATTTTCCTAAACCTGGGTGACCATCCGAAGAGAAATAAAGTTTTGAATCAGGGCCTACGTACGGGAACATTTCATCGCCTGGCGTATTGATGTCTTTCCCCATGTTGACAGGTTTGCTAAAGCGCCCCGAGGCGTCCATATTGGCGCGATAAATATCAATTCCTCCCACTCCACCTGGGCGGTTTGAACAAAAATAAAGCGTTCGTCCGTCACGCGAGAAAGCAGGGTTGGCATCCCAAGAAGCCGAGTCGCTCACTGGAATCATTCGCGGTTCCGACCATTTGCCACTTACCAAACGGCTGAGGTACAAATCACAGTCAGCTGTTCCTTTTTTGCCTCCTGTGTTGGCGCGCGAAAACACGACAGTTTTACCATCTTTGGTAAACGTCACATCGGCTTCATTGACACCTTCTAAAAAAGACGCGGGGCTAAATGGTTCGGCTTCGCCTGAAGTTTCGGCATATTCGTCGGCCAATTTTACTTTGTAAATACCAACCATCGGCATTCCATTGGTCTTATAAATGGTGCTCTTGCGGGTAGAGGCAAAAATCAAGTTCCCATCTTTCACGTATGGGCCATATTCGCCGCCTGGGGTATTAAGTTTTTCGAGGTTTTGTACTCGGTAAAACGTCTTTTTATCCCGCAAAACGTCAATCGAACGCAACGTGTAGAGCTCGCGATTGGCTTTTTCCACGTTTACTTTGTTAGTCGGGTTGCTGGCTAAGTACTTTTCTAACTGCTTGGCGGCCTCAGCATAATCGCCAGAAGCTTTGAGCATATAGGCGTAGTGAAATGGGATTTCAGGCTCGGAGTTTCCTGCTTCTAACGCTTTTTTGTAGTAAGGCGCTGCCAGCTCGAAACGATTGGATAAACGATACGATTCGCCCAACAGATAGTTGGTACGCGAAGGTTCGTAATTAGCATCTGCAACGGTGCGAAGGTCTTTGATGGCCAACTCATATTCACCCTTGTCAAATTTGGAAATTCCCTCCTTAAACATTGACTGGGTGGAGTTACAAGCCGTAAATAAGGTTAAACAACCCACAAAGGCCAGACTAGGTATGAAGAAATGCTTTTGCATAAGCGACTGGTGACAAAACGTAAGCGGCTAAGTTAACGAAATCGTTTTTTTCTGCTAAACTTTAACGCTAAAAGTTGCTGAAATGTTGCATTTGGTATAATAACATAAAAAAGCGCTGACAGTCTAAAAATACTGCCAGCGCTTTTTGAGGAGTGAATTTTATCTAGTTTAGAAAATCCAACGGAAGAAAATATACAATGTAAACGAAAGAAAAATAGAAACTGGCAACGTAAGCACCCATGCCATCAAGATGTTTCTTACGGTTTTGGCTTGAAGGTTTTTAATCCCCTTGCTCGCTACCATTGTACCTGCAATCCCTGACGAAAGCATGTGGGTAGTACTTACTGGCAACCCAAAGCCAGAAGCAATCCCAATTCCCAAACTCGCTACCAATTCGGCCGATGCTCCTTGGGCGTAGGTCAAGTGAGATTTTCCAATTTTTTCGCCTACTGTTACGACGATACGTTTCCAGCCGACCATTGTACCCAAACCTAACGAAAGCGAAATCATCAATACTACCCAAAAAGGAGCATAGTCAGTTAAGCGACGAAGGCCTTTTTTCTCATCCATACTTTCTTTGATGGTCTTTTTGTCTTGGTCGCTCAAGTTAACAGACTCGCTGTCCATCAATTTTTTTAAACTGCTGTTAATCACCAAAATATCGCGACGAGCTTCTAAGCGTGCATCTGGTTTAATGTGTCCTGTTGAATCAGCCGCTTTGATTACTTTCATCAAATCTTCGGAGCTGTTATTGATTTTAGCCAAACGCTTCTTCTCATCAATCCCAAGCAAAGTTGTGTCAATCTTGCTCACTGTTTGTTCGATGGTTATCAAATTGTCTTTAACCATACGTGGGTCAATTTGGTCATTCAAAGCAAAATAAGCAGGAACAATTCCAATCAAAATCAACATAACCAAACCTACCCCTTTTTGACCATCGTTGTTGCCGTGGAAAAAGCTTACCCCCGTACACGTTAAAATCAAAATAGCGCGAATCCACGTGGGAGGTTGTTGGGTTTTCTTGGGCTCGCTAAATACTTGCTCACGTGCCTCTTTGCTCAAAGCGCGGCGCAGTGCAAACATCAACGTAACGGCCAAGCTAAAACCTACCAACGGAGATAGTAATAACGACGCGAAAATTTCGGTCGCTTTTCCCCAGTTGACACCCGCTCCGTCGACTGCTTCGGGCATCATGGAAAAGGCCAAACCGACCCCTAAAATTGAGCCAATCAAGGTATGTGAGCTTGAAGCAGGTAAGCCAAAATACCACGTGCCAAAGTTCCAAATGATAGCACTGAGCAAGAGCGCAAGCACCATTGCGATACTATGGTAGATGTTTTGGTCTATCAGTAGCTCTACGGGCAGTAAGTTGACTATCCCCATCGCTACGGCAATCCCTCCTAAGATTACCCCTAAAAAGTTACAAAAACCTGACCAAACTACTGCCGTTGTCGGTTTTAATGAATTGGTATAAATAACGGTAGCCACGGCATTGGCTGTATCGTGAAATCCGTTTACAAACTCAAATGCACACGCACATAAGATACAGATAAACAGAAGGATGAAGATGTCAGTTTCTAAGCCAAACATGATTTTAGAAATAAAGGTGAATTAGTGCGAAGGCTTCTTTTTAAAGACAGACTCCACGTTAGAGATTACAAAGTTAAGTTGAAGAATATTATTGAGGTCTACGTTGTTCTTTTCGGTATTGTTAAATCTGAAAATCGCTTGCTGCATGTATGATGCTTCAAAGCTGAAATGATGATTTAGACGATAGCCAAAGCCCAACAAAACACGATTTTGATCGAACAAATTAAGGTTGCCTACTTTCTTTCCCATGTTAATAAAAAGCTCATCGTAGGCTTGGGCATAAAGCGTTTTATCTCCCATTTGAGGGCGATTAAGTGGCAAGGTCAACTTAGCTTGGTAACGAAAACGCTCACGATAGGTAGATTCTGAAAAATCACCACCATAGATGAAGGATTTATCGTTGACTTCTTGGTTTTTACCAAGCCATCTAAATTCATAGCGAAAACGGTGGTCGAAACGAAGACGGCCCAGTGTTTGGGTAAGAATAACCTGAGGGGCTACACGCAACTCAGAAAAAAAGGCCGAAGGGCTTCCTGCGCTAAAACGATTAGAACCAATCCATCCTAAGGGCATCAACGAAAACCGAACGTTTGGGTTTAATTGATAATGTACGTACGGGCGCCAAATATGCTGATTCAGATTGTGGTAAGGGTTACCTGTCGTGGTAGAGGGCTCGTAGTCTCCTTGCATGTCTTGGCGGCGGTGCTGGTTCTCTAATTGCCACGAAAACTTTCCCGCAATTTTGCCCGAAATGTTCAAGTCGGTCCAGCCATTCGTAATACGATGATATTGACGTGGGCTTTGCGAGATGGACGGCAAGGAGAAAGAAACCATAATAAACAAAAATGCCCCGATGAAATATTGAATAAGTATTCTGTTTTGTAAGTAGTTGTGCGCTGTCTTACAAAATGCCAGACAATGTATTGGTGTCATTGAATGATTCGCAAAATTAATGATGAGAGTGAGTAGTCAGTATGTGTGGAGTATTACCAAATTGTTAAATTCGAGTGGGTTACTTTGCAACAGCCACCGATGATAATTGGCTAGTCATGAGCTCGATCGGCAAAGATGAGTAACTCAAAAACTGGCAAACTCGAAATTGACTACTCAAGATTCGTCTTTGCGAGAAAAAATAATCCCGTCTTAGGAGGGAAAGTACCTCTAAGTAAAGTTTCATTGTAAAATGTCAGTGTTATATTGGTGTCGTGGGTTACTTGTTGATGCAAAAGTACTGTATAAGGAAAGGTGATGCTGGATTTCATTTGTTACCAAATTGTTAAGTTTGTGTTATTTTTTTGAAATAAAAATCGTTAACAAAACGCCATTCTTTTACATAGCACCCCAAATAGGCTTATTTCAACAAGTTACCTAATTACTAAAATGTCCTGACAAATATATTGATAATCAGTATATTAAAAAATTGACTAGACAAAATGAGAAAAGAAGACGAGTTTTTTGAGAAGAAAAACAAAGAGTAGCTTCTAGTAAGAAGAGAAGAAAAGGAAGAGAAGTATCTATTGTAATGTTAAGTAATTGTTAAAATAACTAATCTAGCGGTTCGGTTTTTTGCGCCAGTCCATATCATATTTGAGTCGGATGTCCCCTCCTTCGTCTATTGCACGAATGACTAAATTACGTCCGTTTGGTGATTCTAATTCTTCTTCGTCAGGCTTTCGTTTGAGGTTTGTGAGTGGAATTTGAACTAGAAGGTCGGTTTTATTTCCAAAGCTGTAGGTGCCGCCCACAAAAAATGTAAGTACACTAGAAGCTACTTTCATTTGCCCCATCGAAATCTCTTGTCCTTGTAAGATGAAGTCATTTTTTAAGTTAGCAAACCGAATCTGTTTAAAATTACGCCGTTTGAAAAGCACTTTTTGAATGCGTAAAAGTGGTCCAAATTGGTTGAGTTGTCCGTTCATTAATTCAAAACTCAGTTGCCCATTCATCGTTGGCGGAACAATTCGAAAATCTTTATTCAACTCACTACTATAAGTAAAGGCGGTGCTGAGCGTCCCACTCAAATTCTGATCCGAAATCGTGTGTTGCCCAAAATTTTCGAAGGAATAAAATACCTTTTGAACATCGGCATTTTTTACGTTCCCTTTGGCATAGAGGCGATGCGTAGGGTTGTCAAATTGTTCTATTCCACCCGTTACCTGAAAGTCGCCCCCAAAAGCTCTCATTTTTACGTCTTCACATCGTATGGCTTGACGAGTCATGTACACTTTTCCACTAACGTTTTGCGCTTCAAACTTTCGATAATGCACTTTTCGGGCGGCTAAAAGGACCTTTAAGTCTAAATTTTGAATAAACTTAGAGGTGATATCGGTGAGCTGTTTTTTCGTCGTTTTTTTAGGAGTAGAACGGTAGTTTCGTATCCAATCTAGCCCCAAATCTGGAGCAAAAATAGATACATTACTCTTCACGGATGCGGTTGAGCCAAAAGCATAAGGGGTGAGCCCTGATACATTTCCGCTGATGCGCACTTGGTTTTTTTGGTGATAAATGTGCAAATAAGTTAAATGAGCTTTGTCCTCGGCAAATCGTACAAACCCGTCGATTCGCTGAATGTTAATTTGTTGGGGAGTGTATAAAAACGCCACCTGTTCTAATTTGGCGTTTCCGTCGAGTTTCCCGTTGAGTCGATTGTTTTTAGCGTCAAAAATGGGGTCTATCTTCCCCTTATAACAAAAACTGACTACTACATTACCCGATTTTGGCTGAACTTGGTTGGGGTCAAAAAGTGCTTTACAACGAGCTGCATTCGCCTTAACATTCCCCTCCATATTCAAAAAGGGGATGTCGAAATTGGTAATTGTAAACGATAGATTCATAGGAATCACACCAAACAAAAGTCCGCTTACGTAAGGGGCTATCAGGCGAGAGTTTTGGTTGCTTACAGGTAAAGAAGTATCGGCTTGGTTGGTGAAATGTGCCCTACCGAGGGTCTGAGTAAGAGGCCCAATTGCACTTTCGTATCGAAATGTTTTTGTTTGTACTTCTACCTCAATATGAGGGTCTAGTCCCCCTTTCAAAGCACCATCTACACTTATCTCAGCTTTTAAGACAGGAATCACTTTGTGCTTAGCGATGCGTTTGGCCAACCGTTTGGGTAAAATCGACAATGCTCTCAGTGCTGCGATGGTGTCGGTGGCAACAAAAAGTTGTACCCGTCCTTCCTGCTCAAAATCAAAACTTCCACGAAGTCGAAATTTATCCTGTTCGACCAGCACCTCAGAAGGGCTAATACCCAAGTGTCGATGAAAATTATACGAAAGGTGTAAATCTAAATCGGTGTTTTTGTTTTCCAAGAAAGCTCCTTTATCAACGTTGAAAGTCAACTGGTTGAAATGCGTTTTTCCCCGCAGGTGTACCCACAAACAGGTATCGGTGCGTTCGAGGTCATTGGTTATTTTTTCCAAACAAAAATGAATCTCTTTTCCTTTCAACGAATCTTGCAAATGCACTTCCATTTCCTTCATCTTTACTTGACGAAGACTTTTGAGTAACTCTTTACCTAACGAACCCTCCGTACTGGTGGTTGTGTCTTGGGTCGATGAAGAATCTTTGGGAGCAATTGCCTGCAAATTGCTATACCCGTTTTTGTCCACAAAAACCGACACTTTTCCTTTGTCAACCGTTACGGAATTGATTTGCAATTGCTTACGAAGCAGCTGCCGCAGGTCGATGTGAACTGTCAATCGTTCCAACGCCAATAGTTCTTTGTGGTGAATTGCGTAGGCACTGTCACGCAAATGAATGTCAAAAAGCGTAAATGACAAGCCAAAACCGCCCGTAAAAGGAGTAAAATCAAGTTTACGGGCCGTCACCGTCCCACGGATGCGGGCATTGGCCTCTTTGAGCAAGTACTGAAATACATCGTCGCGGTACTGGTATGCCCACGTCAACGCCCCGCCTGCGAGTATCGCAAAACTACCCAAAATGTAAAGCCCTATTTTAAGAAATTTCGGAAACGGCATGACTGTTGGAAAGTAACATGACAATATACACTACTTTTAGCTGAAAAAATCGTACCAATACAAATGTACTACCGAAGATTTGGAAGAACCGATTGGCAAGTAAGCGAAATCGGCTACGGAATGTGGGGCTTGGCAGGCTGGACTGGCTCCGAAGAAAACGAATACACGACAGCCCTCGACCGCTCTGTGGAGCTTGGTTGTAATTTTTTTGACACGGCTTGGGGCTACGGCGCAGGACAAAGCGAACAGGTACTTGGCCAACTCGTGAAACGTCACGCCGATAAGCGATTGTACGTGGCTACCAAAATTCCACCCAAGAATTTTAAATGGCCGTCGAAACCCGAATACACGCTCGAAGAATGTTTTCCTGCCTCGCACATTGTGGAATACACCGAAAAAAGCCTCAAAAATCTGGGCGTTGAAACCATTGATTTACAGCAGTTTCACGTATGGGAAGACCAGTGGGCACAGCACGAAGAATGGCAAAAGGCGATTGAGCAACTCACGCGTGAAGGCAAAGTGCAACACTGGGGGATTAGTGTCAATCGCTGGGAGCCTGACAATGTATTGAATACGCTTCGCACAGGCTTGATTTCGGCTGTTCAGGTAATTTACAACATTTTCGACCAAGCGCCCGAAGACAACCTTTTTCCACTCTGTCGTGAGCTAGACGTGGCTGTGATTGCACGCGTGCCGTTTGACGAAGGAACGCTTACGGGGACGTTTACCAAAGAGACCACTTTCCCCGAAAATGATTGGCGCAGCACGTATTTTGTGCCCGAAAATTTAATCTCAAGCGTCGAACATGCGGACGCTTTACGGCCGCTAATTCCCAGCGGAATGAATATGCCCGAAATGGCTTTGCGTTTTATTTTGGGCAACTCAGACGTGGCTACTACTATTCCAGGAATGCGAAAAGTTAGAAATGTAGAAGCCAACATCGCTACTTCCGACGGTCAAGAACTATCAGCCGACCTGCTCAACGCCCTCAAAGGCCACCGCTGGGACCGTACTCCTACCAGCTGGAGTCAATAAATGTGTTGAAGGTTGCTGACAATCCGAATGTCGAATGGAGAGTGCAGAATGTCGAATAAGAAATACCCCATTCGCCACTCTCCATTCTGCACTCGACATTCTCATTCATAGCATTTTGCTATTGCTTTCAATGAACTACGGAATTGTTCTTGTTTCCTTGAAAGTACCACTGAAGTAGGGGTGGTTTGCTCAATGGTTTCAATGGCCCCTTCGTAAAATTCAGCTAAATGGTCGCGGAGGCTATTGCGATGCTCTTTTCGGGGGAAAGGCGTCGTTAACCTATCTTTTTGTTCTTCATCGTGAAGGTACTGTAATTCAAAATCTTCCACCTGACGAATCATTACCTTTAACTTATCTTCCGAAGGCATAAAAGGCAATAAATTGGTGATAGTTTTTAGCAAATGTCTCACGACGATATAATCTTCTTTTCCCCAAAAGTAAATTTGATCAAATGCCAAATCCACCAATTGCTCAAAGCTAAATTCCCGTAAGTGAATGTTTTTTTGGGCCAATAGCTTGGCTTCTCGCGAATTTGCTTCGCTTTGAGCTGCCCGTTGAATAATCGAACCAAGGTAGTCGATACAATTAAGGGCCGTAGTGGGGTCATTGACCGCGGGCGAAATGGCTTTGATCGCAATATCAACCAACTGCCTGATGCCAAACGGAATGTCTTGTTTGTAGCTTCGAAATTTATCAATAATAAAGCATTGCTGGATAGCCTTAACGAGCCCTAAATACGCTTCACGTTTAGCAGGCGGGCAATCAATCTCCGCCAATACCCCTCCTTTGATGACAAAACTTCCAATGTGGGGGCGAACGGTGATGGAAACGTCCGAATCTTCAGGCAATAAAGCCACCAACGCCTCGTACCGAATCGAGTCCAAGTAGCCGCTGATAGGAGTGGGGATGTGTATCTTCCCTATTTGTTTGGTTGTAGTCGGCAGGGATTCATACAAATCGTCGATTTCTTCAATGGTGCGGCGGGCAATATTTTGGGTAATGCTGGAGGCATTGATATTGCCGACAATGTGGTGAATAAACAACGGAAATACCATCAAAATCAGGTAAAAACTCCCAACGATGCCAAATTTCGGGTAAATCAACGACGCCTCCGACCAGCCGAAATACTGAAGCCCCATCAAATACCCTACGCAGGCTAAAAACGACCACAAGAAAAAACGGCAAAAGTGGTCGTATTCAAAAAAGGAGCGGATAATGCGGGGCGAAAATTGTACTGAAGCCAACTGCAAAGCCACAAACACAAACGAGAAGGTCGTCACAACAATGGTGGTCAAAATTCCCGCCAATGCTGTCAGATAGCCATCTAACAATACCCCTTTTTGACCTGGTTGCCAAAAATGTAACCCAATGGTCAGAAGAGCGGTAATGATGTAAGAAGTAAGTGTCAGCCATATCCAGCTTGATTTGACTTGCTCGTGGAATTTGTACAATCGACGGAAAAGCATTTTGGCAAAAAATTACGTTCCGCCAAAATTACCTTTTTTAAATGTCGAATGCAGAGTGCAGAATTTTTATTTGTGCTGAGGGTTGCTCACAACCCGACTGTAATCGTCGAATAGAAAATGCTCCCCATTCGACATTCTGCACTCGACCCTTGACATTCTTATTTATTGCCTTTCCAGCCAATCAAAAATACCCCTAGCAGTACCAATAGCGTTCCGACAATTTGTAAGGTGGAAATTTGTTCGTCCAATACAGCAGTGGCCACAAAAATGGTAAAAATAGGGCCAATGCTTGCAATAATGGAGGCGTTACCAGAGCCTATTCGTTTGATTCCCTCAGTCAATGCAAACGAAGGCAAGACGGTTATGAATACGGCCATCACCAGGCCGATCCAGTAGACTTCGGAGGGGTAATGACTAATGTGTAGACCATTGACGACAAAGCAATGGATAACCGTCGGTATAGTCGCGGCTAGCATCGCATAGGCTGTGAATTTTTGGGCACCGATTTGGGAAATAATCTTATCACTCCCTACTAAATATACAGCATATACTAACCCGCTGACAATCACCCAAAAAGAGCCCCAAAACAAATCTTTTTGCTGCGACGAATTTACATTTTGGGCAAAAGCCAGCACGATACCCGTATAAGTCAGCGCCACCGCTCCTATTTGAAGTTTGGTAATGGCCTTTTTCCGAAAAAAAGCATTGATTAACAGCACAAACGTTGGATAAATAAACAATAAAATGCGCTCCAAACTCGCTGTTATATAGTGAAACGCTAAGAAATTGAAATAGCTCGCAAAATAGTAGCCCGTAATCCCCATCGAAATCACCCAAAGCCATTGCTTAGATGTAAAACGAACGTTATCTTTTTGGGAAGAAAGCCGCCAAGCAATGATTCCATAGAAGGGAGCAGAAAGCCCCATGCGGAGTGTTAAAAGGGAGATGGCATCAATTTCGTGTTGAAAAGCTAACTTGATAAAAATGCCTTTCATGGCAAAACAAAAAGCAGCAAAGAGTACTAAAAAGGCACCAAGCCAGTAATACGGTCGAGTCATATTGAACAAACCGAAAAACCTTTACCTTTGGTTCTTAATTTCTTAAACCATTTTATTTCGTCATCAACATGCAATCGGTTTACATTGTATCCACGGCCCGAACTCCCATTGGAAGTTTTGGCGGCTCCTTGTCGACAGTGTCGGCGACACAACTAGGTGCAACAGCCATTCGTGGGGCGCTTACTAAAGCCAACATAGACCCTAATCTTGTCCAAGCGGTGTACATGGGCAATGTCGTATCGGCCAATGTTGGCCAAGCACCCGCTCGTCAAGCCGCGATTTTTGCAGGACTTAGCAAAAATGCCACTTGTACGACTGTCAACAAAGTGTGTGCTTCAGGAATGAAGGCCATGATGATGGCAGCCCAAGACATTATGCTTGGCGATGCTGATGTAGTAGTAGCGGGAGGGATGGAAAACATGTCTCAAATTCCGTTTTACCTTGATAAAGCTCGCTTTGGAGGTTATGGCTATGGAAACGGCACCTTTATCGATGGCCTTGCGAAAGATGGTCTTACCGACGTTTACGGAGGAATGGCCATGGGCGTGTGCGCTGATGCTACCGCTAGTAAGTATGGTTTCACGCGCGAAGAGCAAGATGCATTTGCCATTGCGTCTTACCAACGCAGTGCCGCAGCGTGGAGTGAAGGTTACTTTCAGCATGAGGTAGTACCGGTGCAAATTCCGCAGAAAAAAGGTGATTCTGTGCTGTTTGGGCAAGACGAAGAATACAAAAATGTAAAATTTGATAAAATTCCGTCCCTTCGAGCTGTTTTTACTAAAGATGGAACGGTTACTGCGGCCAACGCTTCCACCATCAATGACGGAGCTGCTGCTACGATTTTGATGAGCGAAGCCAAGGTGAAAGAACTTGGGATTACTCCTTTGGCGCGCATCGTATCATTTGCAGATGCAGAGCATGAGCCCGAATGGTTTACGACGGCTCCTACGGTGGCAGCTCCCAAAGCCTTAAAGAAAGCGGAGTTAAGCGTTAGCGATATCGACTTTTTTGAAGTAAATGAAGCATTTTCGGTAGTAACTATGGCTTTTATGAAAGAAATGGGTATTTCACATGCACAAACCAACGTGTTTGGGGGCGCAGTTTCGTTAGGCCACCCATTGGGATGCTCTGGAGCTCGTATTGTAATTACTCTTCAAAATGTACTGGCTCAAAAAGGGGGTAAGTACGGTCTAGCGGCGATCTGTAACGGTGGAGGAGGTGCTTCAGCGTTGATTATTGAAAAAATATAAACGTTTTTCCGTGAAAGCATATAAAATCGCTTGTAATGAACTTACGAGCGATTTTTTTATGTATAAACAAGTGGAGCTAATAGCTGATTTTTAAATGAAATACCGTTATTTCTTAATTTACAAACCCTACGGAATGATGTCGCAGTTTTCTCGCAAAGGCGACAAAACAACATTGGCCGATTTATCCTTTGATTTTCCGAAGGACATATACCCCGTTGGTCGCCTTGATGCCGACAGTGAGGGGCTGCTGCTTTTGACCAACGATACTTTTTTAAATAATCGTCTGCTCAATCCTAAGTTTAAGCACCAACGCACTTATTTTGTGCAAGTTGATGGGCAAATTTCTGAAGAAGCTTGCCACAAACTTCAAACGGGCGTAACGATTTCAATTGATGGAAAACCACACTCGACCTTGCCTGCTAAAGTGCAACAACTGGTCAATGAACCGCTTTTGCCCGAACGTATCCCTCCCGTACGATTTCGTCAAAATATCCCAACGAGCTGGGTAGCTCTTACGCTTCACGAAGGAAAAAACCGCCAAGTACGCCGCATGACCGCCGTCGTGGGATTTCCGACGTTGCGGTTGGTTCGTTGGTCGATTGAAGACGTAAAATTGGGCTCTCTGCAACCCTCAGAGGTAAAGGAAGTAGAAAAAGAATGGCTTTTTAAAAAATTACGGTGCTGAGAAACCACTGACACAAAATCGTGCTGAGGGATGCTCCCATCCCGAAAAAAGGTTTCTCAAAACCTTGTGACGCTCAGTTTTAAGAAACCTCGTTGGTGGTTTTGAGAAACCACCGGCACCAGTAGGTCGCAAGTTGTGCTGAGGGATGCTCCCATCCCGAAAAAAGGTTTCTCAAAACCTTGTGACGCTCAGTTTTAAGAAACCTCGTTGGTGGTTTTGAGAAACCACCAACGGCACCAGTAGGTCGCAAGTTGTGCTGAGGGATGCTCCCATCCCGAAAAAAGGTTTCTCAAAACCTTGTGACGCTCGGTTTTAAGAAACCTCGTTGGTGGTTTTGAGAAACCACCG
>Ga0209570_1000392_pt1 | contig 57074 bp, 46 predicted proteins | sample EBPBio172007_DNA_FD_185861 | JGI IMG/M metagenome (GOLD analysis project Ga0209570, IMG submission 185861) | Wastewater treatment Type I Accumulibacter community from EBPR Bioreactor in Madison, WI, USA - Reactor 1_9/17/2007_ DNA (SPAdes)... | ecosystem: Engineered > Bioreactor > EBPR >... | reverse complement strand
CTACCCCTCGCGACCGATCACCATGGTCTGCCCATGGGGCGCGGGCGGTGGTACCGATGCGACCGCGCGCATCGTCGCGCAGCTCCTGGAAAAGGACCTCGGCCAGCCGGTCAACGTCGTCAACCGCACCGGCGGTTCCGGCGTGGTCGGCCATTCGGCCATCGCGACGGCCGCGCCGGACGGCTACAATATCGGCATGCTGACGGTCGAGATCGCCATGATGCATCATCAGGGCCTGACCGACCTGAAATCGACGAGCTATACCTCGCTCGCGCTGATGAACGAGGACCCTCCGGGCGTGCAGGTTTCGACCGCCGGCCCCTACAAGGACATCAAGGCGCTGGCCGATGCGATCAAGGCCGCACCTCCCGGCAAGCTCAAGGCGTCCGGCACCGGCCAGGGCGGCATCTGGCATCTCGCCCTCATCGGCTGGCTCGTGGCGATGGGCCTGAAGCCCGATCATGTCGCCTGGGTGCCGTCGAACGGCGCGGCGCCCGGCATGCAGGATCTGGCGGCCGGTGGCATCGATATCGTGACCTGCTCGGTGCCCGAGGCGCGGGCGATGATCGATGCCGGCAAGGCCAAATCGCTGGCGATCATGGCGAGCGCGCGCAACCCGCAGTTCAAGGACGTACCGACGCTCAACGAGACGCTCGGCATCAACTACTCGATCGGCGCCTGGCGCGGCATCGGCGCGCCGAAGGGCCTGCCGCCCGAGATCGCGGCCAAGCTGACGGCGGCGCTGAAGAAGGCCTTCGATTCGAAGGACTACCAGGACTTCATGAACTCCCGCGGCTTCGGCATGAAGTTCGCAGACGGCAAGGGCTTCGCCGACTTCATGGCGGCGAGCGACACCTCCATGGCCTCCGCCATGAAGGCGGCAGGCCTCGCCAAGGGCTGAACGGCCGGAAACGCCGAGCGCCGGGAGCAGAAAGCTCCCGGCGTTTTCGTCTCGTCATGATCTGATCGTTCAGGGAGGTTGCGCCCTTGCAACTATCCGACCGCATTACCGGCTCAGCGATTGCCGCGCTTGGAGCCGTCGCTTTCTTCTACGGCTCGAAACTGCCGCCGGTGCCTGGCCAGCAGGTCGGCCCTTCCGCCTTTCCGATGGTCGTCGGCGCCGGGCTTGCGCTCTGCGGCGGCCTGATCGTCTTCGGGATCGGTCGCCATTTCGAGGAGGTCGCCGAGGCTGACGTGGTCAGCCACGCAACACCCGAGGAACTCGCGCCGGTGCCGGCCTGGCGCAACTGGCTGGCCTTGCTGCCGCCGGCCTTGCTCGCCTTCTATGCGCTCGCCTCGGAAACGCTGGGCTTCCTGCCGACGACGGCGATCATGGTGCTGCTCTGCAGTCTGGCCTTCGGCGCCAAGCCGAAGCTTGCGGTGCCGCTCGCGATCATCGCGCCCTTCGCGATCAACCTGATCTTCCTGAAGCTGCTGCGCGTGCCTTTGCCCGGCGGCATTCTGCCCTTCCCCTGGTGAGCGAGGCCTGACGATGGATACCGTCATCAAGGCCTTCGGGCTGGTTTTCCAATTCGACGTGATGATCGCCATTGTGGCGTCCGCGTTTTACGGGCTGACGGTCGGCGCGCTGCCCGGCCTTTCCGCCACCATGGCGACGGCGCTGCTCGTGCCGGTCACCTTCTACCTCTCGCCGATCGCAGCGATCGCGACGATCATCACGGCTTCCGCCATGGCGATCTTCTCCGGCGACATTCCGGGCTGCCTCCTGCGCATTCCCGGCACGCCGGCCTCGGCCGCCTATACCGACGAAGCCTATGCGATGACGCGCAAGGGCCAGGCGGAGACGGCGCTCGGCATCTGCCTGTGGTTCTCGGCGCTGGGCGGCATCGCCGGCACGCTCTCGCTGATGCTGATAGCGCCGCTTCTGGCCGAGATGGCCCTGTCCTTCTCGACCTACGAGAATTTCTGGCTCGCCATGCTCGGCCTGATGTGCTCGACACTGGTGGCGCGCTCCTCGCCGATCAAGGCGATCGCGGCGATGCTGCTCGGCCTGCTGATCACCTGCATCGGTATCGACAACCCCGGCGGCGTGCCGCGCTTCACCTTCGGCTCTACCAACCTGCTGGGCGGCATCGAGGTCATCCCGGCGCTGGTCGGCGTCTTCGCGCTGGCCGAGGTGATGCGCTCCCTGACCGAACGCGATCCGCCGAAGATCGAGAACCGCAAGCTCGGCTCGATCCTCAAGGGGCAGTGGAAGCTCACCAAGGAGTATCCCAAGCAGCAGACGCGCGGGAACATCGTCGGCATCATCATCGGCGTATTGCCCGGCGCCGGTGCCGACATGGCCGCCTGGGTCAGCTATGCCATGGCCAAGCGCTTCTCGAAGACGCCGGAGAAGTTCGGCACGGGCCATCCGGAAGGCTTGATCGAGGCCGGCGCCTCCAACAACGCCTCGCTCGCCTCGGGCTGGGTGCCGGCGCTGCTCTTCGGCATCCCCGGCGACACGATCACCGCGATCGCCATCGGCGTGCTCTACATGAAGGGGCTGAATCCCGGGCCGACACTGTTCACCAGCCAGGCCGAGAGCATGTACGCGCTCTACATCATCTTCATCCTCGGCAACATCATCATGATCCCCTTCGGCATCATCATGATCCGGCTGGCGAGCAAGGTGGTCGGGGCGCCGCGCTCGGCGGTGATGCCGGTGATCATGATCTTCTGCGCGGTCGGCGCCTTCGCCACGGCGGGCAACAACCTGTTCGCCGTCTGGTGCGTCGCTTTCTTCGGCGTATTCGGCTTCGTGATGGAGAAGAACGGCTATCCGGTCGCGGCGATGGTGCTCGGCATCGTCATGGGCACGATGGTGGAGCAGAATTTCGTGACCTCGCTGATCAAGTCCGACGGGTCGGTGCTGCCCTTCTTCGACCGGCCGGTCTCGTCCGTGCTGGCGGCGATGACCTTCACGGCGCTGCTCTGGCCGGTCTTCGCCTGGACGCGTGACTGGCTGAAGAGCCGGCGCCAGGTGGTGGCGGCCTGAGGGCCGCCACCACCTCATTTCTTCAGGAAGGCCATGAAGGCGGCCATCGCCTCCGGCGACTTCAGGCGCTCGCCGAAATGGCGGGCTTCGGTCGCGATGGTCTCGGCCACGGCCTGGGCCGAGCCACGCTTCAGCAGCATCTTGGTCAGGGCGAGCGATTCCGGCGGCAGCGCGGCAAGCACCTTCGCCTTGGCGAGGCCGGCTTCCAGCGCCGTGCCGTCCTCGGTGACGGCGTTGACGAGGCCGGCTGCGGCAGCGGTCTCGGCATTGAAGGCCTCGCCCAGCATCAGCAGTTCAGCGGCCTTCTTCGAGCCGGCGACGAGCGGCAGCAGATAGCTCGATCCGCCTTCGGGGCAGAGACCGAGCGTGACGAAGGGCAGGCGGAAGGTCGCCGAGCGGGCGGCGAAGGCGAGGTCGCAATGCAGCAGCATCGTCGTGCCGATGCCGACCGCGAAGCCCTCGACCGCCGCGACGATCGGCTTCCTCGCGGTCGAGATCGCCTCGAGAAAATCGATGGCGACGCGCGGGCCTTCGCCCGCCGCGGCGGCCATGGCGAAATCCTTGATGTCGTTGCCGCTGGTGAAGGTGCCGCCGGCGCCCGTCAGCAGGATCGCGCGGATCGAGGCGTCGGCCTCGGCGGCGGTGATCGCGGCGATCAAGCCGGCATAGCTCGCGCGGTCGAGCGCGTTCTTGCGCTCCGGCCGGTTCATGGTGATCTGCACCACGCCGGCCGCGACGGTTTCGCTCAGCACTTCGCTCATCGGTCCGCTCCCTGATTGCCGTGCCGGGATCGCATGGGCCTTCGCCGGGGGTCAAGCGAGGCCGGATGCGCCTTTCGTTGCCGCCTGGCGCTTGACATCGCGCGGGCCGGATTCTCCCTTGCCTGCCGAGATCATCGCGCGTCCGGCTGGACGCGATAACGATGATCTATCAATTTGGCATCGCACCGGATTTTTCCGAAAAGTGGAATCCACTTTTCGGTCCGATGCTATAGCGCCTTCACTGCCTTGGCTGCGAGTCGGGCGCAGGACAGGGATTGCGGAGACGTCGATGACGAAGGTTCAGCTCGAGGTGCGCGGCAAGGTCGCGATCGCCACCATCGACAATCCGCCGGTGAATGCGCTGGGCGCCGCCGTCCGCGAAGGGCTGGCGAGCGCTATCAAGCAGGCCAATGCCGATGCTGCCGTGGTCGCGATCGTGATCGCCTCCGCCGGCAAGGCCTTCATTGCTGGCGCCGATATCAGCGAGTTCGGTAAGCCGCCGGCTCCGCCCAACCTGCCGGATGTGCTCGACGCGATCGAGGACTCGAACAAGCCGGTCGTCGCGGCGATCCAGGGCGTGGCGCTGGGCGGCGGGCTGGAGGTCGCGCTCGCCTGCCACGGGCGCGTCGCGCTGCCGGCGGCGCAGCTCGGCCTGCCCGAGATCAAGCTCGGGCTCATACCCGGCGCCGGCGGCACCCAGCGCCTGCCGCGTCTGATCGGGGCGGCCAAGGCCTTCCCGATGATGCTCTCGGGCGAGCCGATTTCGGCCGGCAAAGCACTCGAATACGGGCTCCTCGACGAGGTCGTCTCCAGCGATCTCGTGGCCGCCGCGATCCGGCTGGCCGAAGGGATGGCCGCGGAAGGGCGCTGCCCGGTCACGAGCGAGACGACCGGCGAATTGACCGAGGCCGATCGCGAGGCCTTCGAGGTCCTGGCGAAGGATGCGGTGAAGAAGGCCGAGGGCATGCCGAACGTGCCGGCTTTGGTCGAGGCCGTGCGCGCGAGCTTCACGCTTTCTTTCGCCGAGGGAGCCGCTGTCGAGCGCAGGCTCTTCCTGTCGCTGCTCGTCGACGAGCGCTCGAAGGCTCTGCGCCATGTCTTCTTCGCCGAGCGCGAGATTGCGAAGGTGCCTGGCATCGGCCCGGAGGTGAAGCCGCGGGAAATCGCCAGCGCCGCCGTGATCGGCGCCGGCACGATGGGCGGCGGCATCGCGATGTGCTTTGCCAATGCCGGCATCCCGGTGACCCTGATCGAGACGGCCAAGGCTGCGCTCGACAACGGCATCAACCGCATCGGCGCGATCTACGATATCTCGGTTTCCAGGGGGTCCCTGACGCCGGAGGCCAAGGCCGGCCGCATGGCGCTGATCAAGCCGGCGGTCGGCCTCGCGGCTGCAACGGGAGCCGATATCGTCGTCGAGGCGGCGTTCGAGGAAATGGGCGTCAAGCAGCAGATCTTCGGCGAGCTCGACAAGGTGGCGAAGCCCGGCGCGATCCTTGCCAGCAACACCTCCTATCTCGACGTGCCCACGATCGCGGCGGCGACGAAGCGCCCGCAGGACGTGATCGGCATGCATTTCTTCAGCCCGGCCAATGTCATGAAGCTCTTGGAGATCGTTCGCCCGAAGGGGGCGGCCGACGATGCGATTGCGACCGCCGTCGCGCTCGGTCGGAAGCTCGGCAAGGTTCCAGTCGTGGTCGGCAACGGCTTCGGGTTCGTCGGCAATCGCATGCTGGAGCAGCGCACCCGCGCCGCCGAGCGCCTGCTGGTCGCTGGCGCGTTGCCGCATGAGGTCGATGCCGCGCTGGTCGGCTTCGGCTTCAAGATGGGTCCCTTCGCCATGGCCGATCTCGCCGGCAACGATATCGGCTGGCGCTCGCGCAAGGCACGCGGCCTCAAGGCCGCCGTGGCCGATGCGATCTGCGAGGCCGGCTGGTTCGGCCAGAAGACCGGGCGCGGCTACTATCTCTATCCGCAGGGCGCGCGCGCCGGACAGCGCTGCCCCGAGGTCGAGGCGCTGATCGCCCGCATCTCGGCTGAGCAGGGCGTGACCCGGCGGGCCTTCACGCAGGACGAAATCCTGGCGCGACTGCTCGACCCGATGGTCAATGAGGGCGCGCGCATCCTGGAAGAGGGTATCGCGGCGCGGCCGGGCGACATCGATATCGTCTGGATCAACGGCTATAACTGGCCGGCCTGGCGCGGCGGGCCGATGTTCTGGGCCGACAGTGTCGGGCTCGACGTCATCGTGAAGCGGCTGGAGGCGCAGGCTGCCGAGAGCGGCGACAAGGCGCTGGAGCCGGCGCCGCTACTCAGGCGTCTCGCGACTGAGGGCAAGGGTTTCGCCAGCCTGAAAGGGTAGAGGAGCCCCATCCCCACGCGTCATTCCGGATCGGCGCCGCTGTTGCGGCTTGTCCGGAATGACGGCGCCTTTCCCTTTTCACGCAGCGCAAGCTAGTTTGGTTGCAGCGAAGTCATAGGGAGGGAGCCGCTTGGCTTCGGGTTTGTTCGCGCTGCTGGACGACGTTGCCGGCATCGCCAAGATCGCGGCGTCCTCCGTCGACGATGTCGTGGCGCAGGCCGGCAAGGCCGGGACGAAAGCTGCGGGCGTCGTCATCGACGACGCGGCGGTGACGCCGCGCTATGCCGTCGGTTTCACGGCGGCCCGCGAACTGCCGATTATCTGGCGGATCGCGCTGGGCTCGCTGCGCAACAAGCTCCTCATCCTGCTGCCGGGCGCGCTGATCCTTGCGCTGATCGCGCCTTGGGCGATCACGCCGCTCCTGATGGCGGGCGGCGTCTTCCTCTGCTTCGAAGGCGCCGAGAAGCTTCTCGAACTGGTCTTGCCGCATGGCGCCCATGGCGAAGGCAAGGCCGGTGAGGCGGTTGGCGACCCGACCGCGCTCGAACAGCAGAAGATCGCGGGCGCGGTGAAGACGGATTTCATCCTGTCGGCCGAGATCATGGCGATCACGCTGGCAGGCGTCGCCGACCAGTCCTTCCGGATGAAGGCGGCGGTGCTCGCCATCGTCGGCATCGGCATCACCGTCGCGGTCTATGGCGTCGTCGCGCTGATCGTGAAGGCCGACGATGCCGGCATGGCGCTCGCCGCGAACCGGCGGCCAGCGGCGAGCCTGCTCGGCCTGCGGCGGTTAGAGCCGGGCGAGGCGGGGGCGCTCGACCGTGCGCTTTCGTGGCTGACGCAGCCTTTCGGACGTGGCCTCGTCGTCGCCATGCCGCATTTCCTCAATCTGCTCGGCGTGGTCGGCACGGCCGCGATGCTCTGGGTCGGCGGCGGCATCATCATCCACGGGCTGGAAGAATATGGCCTCAGCGGTCTCGGGCATGGCGTCCATGACCTCGCGGTCGCGGCAGGGCGCGCTTTGCCGGCTGCGCTGACAGGCGCTGGCGAATGGCTGGCCGGGGCGGCGCTGGCGGCCGTGTTCGGCGTGATTGTCGGCGGCCTCACCATCGTTGCGATGCACTGGCTGGTCGGGCCGGTGGTGAAGCTGTTCAGGAAGGATGCGGCGGCGCAGACCGGCGCCTAGGCGCTGTTACCGCCTGATCGCAGCGACTTGGCACGACCACTGTCATTCCGGGGCACGCCGCAGGCGTGAACCCGGAACCCACGACTGGGTGAGCGGCTGGCTATCAGGCGTCGACGGTTTCACCCCGTCGTGGGTTCCGGGTTCTTCGCTGTGCGAAGCCCCGGAATGACAAGCGTGGTTCCGACAAGGGAAAGCCCGGTCATGGCTGGCGCTTCCTGCCTTCCCTCAATCCAGCCAGGTGGTGAAGCCCTCGACCGGCTCGCGCTCGGGCACGAGGCGGTTGGCCGGGGCATCGGGATCGGCCTTGCCGATGGCGATGCCACAGACCACGACCTCGTCCTCGGGGATTTCGAGCTCGCGCCGCACGATCGGGTGGAACTGCGCGAAGATCGCCTGCGGGCAGGAATCGAGGCCATGGCCCTGGGCGGCGATCAGCAGGGTCTGGATGAACATGCCGAGATCGAGCCAGGAGCCGATCTCCAGGTCACGGTCGATGGTCAGCATCAGCGCGACCGGCGCATCGAAGAATCGCAGGTTTGCGGCGGTCTGGCGCTTCATGCCCTCGGTATCGCCTCTCACCACGCCGAGCAGGCTGTAGAGGTCCCAGCCCACCTTGCGGCGGCGGGCGAGATAAGGCTCGCGGAACTGCGCGGGGTAATAGCGGTATTCCTCGACGCCGGAGCGCCCGCCGGCATCGAGCGCGGCGAGCAATGCGGCTTCGAGGCGGGCGCGGGATTGCGGGCCGATCACCCGGAGCTTCCAGGGCTGCATATTGGTGCCGGAAGGCGCCTGAGCCGCGAGATCGATCAGGCGGCGGACGAGAGCGGGCTCGACCGGGTCGGGCCGGAAGGCGCGGATGGCGCGGCGGGCGCGGATCGCGCGCTCGATGGCTTGGTCAGGCGTCATCTCGTCGATCATGCTCCGCTCCCAATCCGTCACGGCGTGTGAGTCTGGCAGAGCCAGCGGCCTTGCGCTACAGCCTGCCGGCACCGTCAGGCCGGCAGGATGCGTCCGCGATTGAGGATATTGCCGGGGTCGAGCGTCCGCTTCAGCGTCGTCATCAGCGCGAGTTCGGCATCGGAGCGGCTCATGCCGAGATAGGGCCGCTTCAGCACGCCGACGCCGTGCTCGGCCGAGATGCTGCCCTGCGTTTCCTGGACCAGTTCGTAGACAATATCGGCGAAGCCGGAGAGATCGCCCGTCTCGTCATGGATCGAGAGATGCAGGTTGCTGTCGGCGAGATGGCCGAAGACGATGGGAATGGCCGTGTTGCTGCGGGCCTTGACCCGTTGGCGCAGCAAGGCGATCGCATCCGCCATCGCGCCCAGGGGGATGCTGACGTCGAAATGCACGCCGGTCGGCAGCTCGCGGTAGAACTCGTAATTCGCCTCGCGATAGGCCCAGAAACGCTGCCGGTCGCGGCCTGATTGCGCGATCAGGGCATCGTCCAGCAGGCCTTCCTCCGCCAGCTCGGCAAGCGCTTCCGCGAAGGTTTCCTCGCCCGCGCTACCTGGACCCATCGCGGCCTCGATGACGAGCACGACTTCCGGCTGCTCGGCAAAAGGAGCGGGCAGGCCAACTTTCTCAATGGCGGCCGTCATGTATTCCGACCACATCGCCTCGAAGGCGAGCAGGCCGCCGCCGAGCCGGGCTTCGAGGCGGTTGAGCGCCGCGAGCGCATTGGCGACGCTGCCGGCGGCGCAGAGCGCGGTCTGCGTGCCGGTCACCGCCGGCTGCAGGGCGAGCAGCACGCGGGTGACGACGCCGAGCGTACCCTCGCTGCCGATGAAGAGCTGCGTCCAGTCATAGCCGGCATTGTTCTTCACCACCTTCTTGAGATGGCTGACGATGCGGCCGTCGGCCATCACCGCTTCGAGGCCGAGCACATTGCGCCGCGTCATGCCGTAGCGCAGCACCTGCACGCCGCCGGCATTGGTCGCGACATTGCCGCCGATGGAGCAGGTCCCGCGCGCACCGAGATCGACGCCATAGAGGAAGCCGGCGGCGGCGGCGTTCTCCTGCACGACCGCGAGCGGCGTGCCGGCGAGCACGGTCATCGTCCGCGTCACCGGGTCGATCTCCTCGACGCCGGTCATCTTCTCGAGCGAGAGCGCGATCTCGCCGGCTTGCGGCGCGGCGCCGCCGGCTAGGCCCGTCATGCCGCCCTGGACGACGACGGGCAGCGAGAACCGCGAGCAGACCGCCAGCACCGCGGCGACCTCCTCGGTTGTCCTGGGCATGACGAGGAGGGCCGGCAGGCGCTCTTTCGTCCTGGAGGCATCCTTGCGGTTGCGGGCGGGGATCGCCTCGCCGCTGCGCAGGCTGCCGGAGCCGACCACCTCCGCCAGCGCCGCGAGCGCGTCGTCGGGAATGGTCATGGCAGGCTCCGTCAGCTCGTCAGTCGGCTTTGCGTGCCGCCAGGAAGGCGGCGTGGTCCTTGACCAGATCACCGGCCAGCGCTTTGGCGATCAGGGCGCGGGTATTGGGCAGGCCGTAGATCGCGGCGAAGGAGCCGAAGCGCGGGCCTTGATCCTCACCGAACATCACCTGGTAGATCGCCTTCCACCAGTCGCCGGAGACGCCCGGACGCTCCGGCGTCGCGTTCTTGGCGGTGAGGTTCTGGTAGCGCGGGATGGCGCGGGCGACGTCCAGCGCCGTGTCCTGCACCATCTCCGGCGTCGGATCGGCCGGCAGGGCGGCCAAGGCGGCGTCGAGCTTGGTGAAGGCGTCACGCTCGACCTCGTCGGCCGGGCGATAGTTTTTCGCCGGCTTCACGAAATCGCGGAAATAGGCGATCGCGTAGCCGACCAGCGCGTCGAGGCGCGGATGGGTTTCCGGCGACATGCCCGGCGCATAGCGCTGGAGGAAGCCCCAGAGCACGGCCTTGTCCTCGGAATTCGCGACGGCCACGAGGTTCATCAGCAGACCGAAGGTGACCTGCGTCCTGACCGCGTTGTCGCCTTCGCCCGAGGCGATGACCTCCGGCGCCGGGGGATTGCCGGCATGGATGTGCCAGACCGGGTTGCCGAGGCGGTTCTTCCAGTCCTGCTTCTCGTAGCCGCCGAGGAACTGGAGGTATTCGTCGACCGCGCGCGGGATCACGTCGAAGTGGAGCTTTTTGGCCTCGCGCGGGCGCTGGAACATGTAGAGCGCCAGGCTCTCCGGCGGGCCATAGGTCAGCCAGTCCTCGATGGTCAGACCGTTGCCCTTCGACTTCGAGATCTTCTGGCCCTGCTCGTCCAGGAAGAGCTCGTAGTTGAAGCCCTCCGGCGGCGTGCCGTCGAGGGCGCGGGCGATCTGCGAGGAGACCTTGACCGAGTCGATCAGGTCCTTGCCGGCCATCTCGTAATCGACGCCGAGCGCGACCCAGCGCATCGCCCAGTCCGGCTTCCATTGCAGCTTCACATGGCCGCCGGTGACTGGCGAGACGAAGCGCTCCTTCGTGTCGGGATCGGTCCACGCGATGGTGCCGGCCTCGACATCGACCTCGTCGATCGGGACCTGCATGACGATCCGGGTCTTCGGGTGGATCGGCAGGAAGGGCGAATAGGTCGCGGCCCGCTCCTCGCGCAGCGTCGGCAGCATGATCTTCATCATGGCGTCGTAGCGGGCGAGCATCTTGAGCAGCGTCGCGTCGAACTCGCCAGCACGGTACGAGTCGGTCGAGGACTTGAACTCGTAGTCGAAGCCGAAGCTGTCGAGGAAGGCGCAGAGCCGCGCGTTGTTGTGACGGCCGAACGAGTCATGCGTGCCGAACGGGTCCGGCACCTCGGTCAGCGGCTTGCCGAGATTGGCGGCGAGCAGCTCCTTGTTCGGCACGTTGTCCGGCACCTTGCGCAGGCCGTCCATGTCGTCGGAGAAGGCGACGAGCCGGGTCGGGATCGTGTTGCCGGTCAGCACCTGGAAGGCGTGGCGGACCATCGAGGTGCGCGCGACCTCGCCGAAGGTGCCGATATGCGGCAGGCCCGAGGGGCCATAGCCAGTTTCGAAGATCACCGATTTCTTGCCGGATTTCTCGATGCGGGCTACGAGCTTGCGCGCCTCTTCGAACGGCCAGGAGGCCGAACGCTGGGCGGCGTCAACGAGGGCTGCGTCGAAGGCGGGCATGAGGGGCGGTGTCCTCTCCTGAGTGAAAAGCCATATCGCAAAAGCGAAGAAGGGCTTTCGCAGATTGCGAAGCCCGCCGTCAATGCGAGAAGGCGCTTGAGATGCGGCAAACGAGGGTGCGGCCCTCGCGCAAAGCGCCTTGCCGGCTCGGCATGACCGTATAGGCTCACCCCCGTCTTTTTCCAGTTCGAATATGCCTTTGAAAGGATGCCGCCTTGGACCGCGACCTGCTCGACAAGCTGACCGCCTGGCGACGACATCTCCACGCCCATCCCGAACTCGGGCGCCACGAGAAGATGACCAGTGCCTTCGTGCAGGAGAAGCTGACCGAGCTCGGCGTGCCCTTCGTCGCCAATGTCGGCGGCTACGGTGTGGTCGCTACGCTGACGAAGGGCGCCTCCGAGCGGACCGTTGGCCTGCGTGCCGACATGGACGCGCTGCCGATCCAGGAGGTCAACGATCTCCCCTACAAATCCAAGACGCCCAATGTGATGCATGCTTGCGGCCATGACGGGCACACCACCTCACTGCTCGGCGCAGCCGCGCTGCTCAAGGCCGATGACGGCTGGAGCGGCACGGTGCAGTTCGTCTTCCAGCCGGCGGAAGAGGGCACGGGCGGCGCGCTCGCGATGCTGGAGGACGGCGTGCTGGAGCGCTTCCCGATGGAGCGCGTCTTCGCGCTGCATAACTGGCCGGGACTCGCGGCCGGCACCGTCGCCGTGCATCGCGGGCCGGTGATGTCCGAGCCCGGGCGCTTCAAGATCACGCTGACCGGCAAGGCCGGCCATGCGGCGCTGCCGGAGCAGACCCATGACCCGATCGTGGCGATGGGGCATCTGATCGTGGCGCTGCAGACGATCGTCTCACGCAATGTCGACCCGATGGAATCGGCGGTGGTCTCGATCGGCCAGGTCCATGGCGGGCTCGCCTCCAACCAGATTCCGACCAATGTCTTCATCGAGGGCACGTTCCGCACCTTCGTGCCGGCCGTGCGCGATCGCCTGCTCTCGCGTCTCAAGGGTATCGGCGAGAACATCGCCGCGACCTTCGAGATGACGGCAGCGGTCGAGTTCACCTATGGCAGCGCCACGATCAACACGCCGGCGGAAGAGGACATGGCCGCCGCCGCTGGCGAGGCCGCCGGACTGCCGGTTCGGCGCGACATGAAGGCCAGCACGACCGGCGAGGATTTCGCCTATTTCCTGGAGAAGCGTCCCGGTTGCTATATCTGGATGGGCAACGGCCCGTCGGTGAATGGCGGCGACCTGCATAACGACCGCTACAACTTCAACGACGAAATCCTGCCGGCGGCGTCCGGCTGGCTCGCGGCGGTGGCGAAGCAGGCGCTGGCCAGCAACGCGCCCTGATATCAGCCCGCTTTGTCATTCCGGGGCTTCGCGTAGCGAAGAGCCCGGAACCCACGACTGGGTGAGCGATCGGCAACCGGGCATCAGATGTTGCACCCAGTCATGGGTTCCGGGCTCACGCCTGCGGCGCGCCCCGGAATGACAAAGGTGTGGTTCGGTCAATACGGGCTGACCGGGAAGAAGCGCAGATAGAGGCGGGCATAGGTTCCGTCGTCCCAGAGGCCCTGCAGTGCGTAGTCGATGGCGCGCTTCAGGGCGGGATCGTCCTTGCGCAGCAGGAAGGCGACGCCCTCGCCGAAATAGCGGCTTTCGAGATAGGGGCCTCCCGAGAAGGCGAACTCGCCGCCGCTGCCGGCGAGCGCCAGCGACAAGGCCACCCCGTCGCCGAAGACATATTCCGCCTCACCGCTGCGGAGCGCAGCGATCGCGGCATTCAGATTGGCGCTCTCGCGGCGCTGCACGAAGGGCATGAGCCGTTCGAGGAAGGCCTGATGTGCCGTGCCGGAGACCACCGCGACGCGCCGTCCCTGAAGAGCCGCGCCGTCAAGCGCGGCGCGGACATTGCCGCGCGTGGTGATGAAGCGGGCCGGAGCTCGGAAATAGAGGTGGCTCGCGGCGAAGCGCTCGCGCAGGGCCGGCGTCAGGTTCATCGCAGCGGCGAGCACGTCGCCCCGGCCCTCGGCCAGCGAGTCGGCCAGCGTATCGAAGCGACGCGGCTGGATCGTACAGGTCCAGGCCAGCTTCTCGCAGGTGGCGCGGGCGAGCTCGATCGAGAAGCCGGTCAGCGCTCCGTCCGGCCCGGCGAAATGAAAGGGCGGATAGTCGTCATCGGCAAGGAAGCGCACCACGCGCGGCGGGCCGGGCTCCGGCCGGTCGAGCCGGATGCGCGGGTCCCAGAGATTGGGGATGGCGATGCGCGGCGGCTCCTGCGCCAGGCCCGTGGCGGCGATGAGGAGCGAGACCGCAAGAGTGAGCGCGCGAAGCATCGCGCCTATGTGGCGTGGGATGCGAACGCGGATCAAGGGGGCTTTGCGCCCGCATGCGGCCATGCTCGACGTCTTGGTCGGGCCTGTCCCGACCATCCACGTCTTCGCTGGTCGAAGGTCGTGTCCAAGACGTGGATGCTCGCCACAAGGGCGAGCATGACGCTAGACGTTCAGCCGAGGCTCGCTGCCGTCGCCTTCGCGCCCCGGTCGAGGAGCGAGGCGAGGTGAGCGGTCACCGGTTTTGTAAACCGAAGGTCGCCCGGAAGGTCGCTTCCGAAGATCGCTTCGATGCCGGTGAGGGCTTCGACCAAGACCTTGGCGTCGCGTCCGGCGGCCTCGGCGCGGCGCTTCAGCTCCGCGACAAGCGGATCGCGGACATCGATGGCAACGCCCTTCTCGTCGATGCCGGTGACGTAGCGCATCCAGGCGGCGACGCCGAGTGCGAGATGGTCGATTCCGGCGCCGGCCTTCAGGCGCTCGCGGATCGTGCCGAGCAGGCGCTGCGGCAGCTTCTGCGAACCGTCCATGGCGATCTGCCAGGTGCGGTGGCGGATCGCCGGATTCTGGAAGCGGATGAGCAGGGCCTCGGCATAATCCGAGAGCACGACGCCTTGCGGGGCCGGCACGGTCGGGATGATCTCGGCCCAAAGGCCCTCAAGGAAGCGGGCGAGGACGGGATCGCCGCTGGCCTCGGCGACCGTTTCGTGCCCGGCGAGATAGCCGAGATAGGCGAGCGAGGAATGGGCGCCGTTGAGCATGCGCAGCTTCATGAACTCGAAGGGCGCGACCTCGGAGACCATCTGGGCGCCGACTTCGTGCCAATCCGGGCGGCCGTTGGCGAAGACATCCTCGATCGCCCATTGCCGGAAGGGCTCGCCGATGACGGGAGCGGCATCGTCGGCGCCGATCAGCCGGGCGACTTCGGCGATGTCCGCGTCGGTCGTGGCCGGCACGATGCGGTCGACCATCGTCGCCGGGAAGGCGCCATTGGCCTCGATCCAGGCGGCGAGCTTGTCGTCGGTCAGCGCCGCGAAATCGCGGACGAGACCGCGCAGGACATGGCCGTTGGAGGGAAGATTGTCGCAGCAGAGCGCGGTGAAGGGGCCCAAGCCCGCATCGCGGCGCGCCTTCAGCCCGGCGACGAGGATACCTACCGCCGAGCGCGGTGCCTGCGGATTGGCGAGGTCGTGGACGATATCGGGATGATCGGCCTTGAGCCTGCCGGTCGCGGGATCGTGGCAATAGCCCTTCTCGGTGACGGTGAGCGAGACGATGCGGGTCTCGGGGGCGGCGAGCCGCGCGATCAGAGCCGAAGGGCTTTCCGGCGCGACGAGGACGTCGAGCACCGAGCCGATGACGCGCAGTTCCGGCCCGGTCGGGGCGAGCTTGAGCAGCGTGTAGAGCCCGTCCTGCGGCTTCAGCCGGTCGCGCTGGTCGGGGCGCTGGAGGCTGGCGCCGGTAATTCCCCAGGCGCCGAAGCGATGCTCCAGCGCGTCCTCGGTGTATTCGGCGAGGTGGCCACGGGCGAAGGCGCCGAGGCCGAGATGGACGATGCCGGCTTTCAGCGCGGTGCGATCATAGGCCGGACGGCGGACCGAGGACGGCAGGCCGGCGAGCGTGGCAGCGGAGAGGCGGGTCACAGCTTGTAGGCCTCCTTGGCGAGGCGATAGGCGAGGTCATAGGCGACCTCGGCCGCCTCATCCTCCTCCAGCCGGTGCTCGGCAACGAGCTTGGCGAGATAGGCGCAGTCGACCCGGCGGGCGACGTCGTGACGGGCGGGAATCGAGAGATAGGCGCGGGTGTCGTCGTTGAAGCCGACGGTGTTGTAGAAGCCCGCCGTCTCGGTCGTCAGTTCGCGGAAGCGCAGCATCGCTTCGGGAGCATCGAGGAACCACCAGCCCGGGCCGAGCCGCAGCGCCGGGTAATGCCCGGCGAGGGGAGCGAGCTCGCGCGAATAGGCGGTTTCGTCGAGGGTGAAGGCGATGACGGTGAGGCACGGCTCGTTGCCGACAGCGTCGAGCAGCGGTTTCAGCGCTTCCACGTAATTGGTCTGCGTCGGAATATCGCTGCCCATGTCGCGGCCGAAATGCTCGAACAGAGCTGCGTTGTGGTTGCGGTGGGAGCCCGGATGGATCTGGAGAACCAGCCCGTCGTCGAGGCTCATCTTCGCCATCTCGGTCAGCATCTGGCCGCGGAACAGGTCGGCGTCCTTGGCCGAGACCTTGCCCTTCAGGATCTTGGCGTAGAGCTTTTCGGCGTCCGCATCCGAGAGATTGACGGTGCGGGCCGTGGCGTGGCCATGATCGGAGGAAGTGGCGCCACGTTCCTTGAAATAGGCGCGCCGCTTGCGATGGGCCGCGAGATAGCCGGTCCAGGTGCCGATATCCTCACCCGTCAGCTCGCCGAATGTTTCGAGATTGTCGGCGAAGCCCTCGAACTCCGGATCGACGACGCTGTCGGGCCGATAAGCCGTGACGACCTTGCCGTCCCAGCCGGATTCGCGGACCCTATCGTGCCAGCGCAGATCGTCGAGCGCGCCTTCGGTCGTGCTGATCGCCTCGATGTTGAAGCGCTTGAACAGGGCGCGGGGGCGCAGCTCCGGCTCTTCCAGCTTGGCGGCGATCCTGTCGTAGATCCTGTCGGCGCTTTCCGGCGTCAGGCGCTCGTTGATGCCGAAGACGGTTGAGGTCGCGTGTTCGAACCAGAGACGCGTCGGCGTGCCCCGGAACAGATGCCAGTGGTCGGCGAAGAGCTTCCAGATCTTGCGCGGGTCGGTCTCGACCTCGCCGCCATCCTTTCTGTTGATGCCGAGTTGCTCCAGTCGGACGCCCTGCGAATAGAGCATGCGGAAGATATAGTGGTCCGGCTTGACGAAAAGGGTCGCCGGATCGGGAAAGGCATTGTCCTCGGCATACCAGCGCGGATCGGTGTGGCCGTGCGGCGAGATGATCGGCAGGTCGCGAACCGTGGCGAAGAGCCGGCGCGCGATGCCGCGCGTCACCGGATCGGCGGGAAAGAGGCGATCGTCGTGCAGCAGCATGGGCATCTCCATCGGTCGCATCGATCTCTAGAGCCGGCTGAGGCAGGGGTCAATTGCCTGGTATACTAGTGCGCCAGATGCCCTTTCTTACCCAACGGGGATTGCGTTGGAAGCGGGCTTGCGTTTCCCGGGTTTCCCGCGTCATCCTCGCGCCGCAACGGCACCGGAGCGATGGATATGACGACGCGGCGTGAACTCCTGGCAGGGGCGGGACTGGCAGCGCTGGCGGCGCAGCTTCCCGTCGTCGCGCTGGCCCAGGCGAAGGACAGCGTGACCATCGCCCAGACGTTGGAACCGCCGACGCTAGATCCGACCTCCGGCGCCGCGCAGGCGATCCGCGAAGTCACGCTGCAGAACATCTTCGAGGGTCTGGTCAAGATCGACCGGACCGGCAAGCTGCAGCCCTGCCTTGCCGAGAGCTGGCAGATCGCCGACGACAATATCACCTATCGCTTCAAGCTGCGGCAGGGCGCCAAGTTCCACGACGACACGCCCTTCACCTCCGAGCAGGTGAAATTCTCGTTCGAGCGCGCTGTGGCGCCTGACTCGACCAACGCCCAGCGCCAGCTTTTCACGCCGATCGCGGAGATCACGACGCCGGACCCGGCGACCGTGGTGATCAAGCTCAAGCAGCCGACCGCGAATTTCCTCTTCGGCCTCGCCTGGGGCGATGCGGTGATCGTCGCGCCGGCAACCGCCGCCAACAACAAGACCAATCCGGTCGGCACCGGCCCGTTCAAGTTCGTACGCTGGAACCGTGGCGACCGGCTCGAACTCGCGCGCAACGACAGCTATTGGGGCGAGAAGCCGGCGCTGGCCAAGGCTACCTTCCGCTTCATGTCCGACCCGCAGGCGCAGGTCGCGGCGCTCAGGGCGGGCGATGTCGACGCCCATACCAATCTCTCGGCGCCGGAGGCCGTGCCGCAGCTCAAGGCCGATGCCAAGCTCAAGGTCACGATCGGCGGAACCGAGGGCGAGACGGTGCTCGGCATCAACAATGCCAAGCCACCGTTCGACAATCTGAAGGTGAGGCAGGCTATCGCCCATGCGCTCGACCGCAAGACCATCGCGCTCGGCGTTTACGGTTTCGACGTCAATCTGATCGGCAGCCATTTCTCGCCGCTGCATCCGGCCTATGTCGACCTGACCGGCACCTACCCTTATGATCCCGCCAAGGCCAAGGCTCTGCTCAAGGAGGCCGGCTTCCCGAATGGCTTCAACTGCACGCTGAAGCTGCCGCCGCCCTCCTATGCCCGCCGCTCCGGCGAGATCGTCGCGGCGCTGCTCTCGCAGGTCGGCATCAACGCGGCGATCGAGCCGCTGGAATTCCCGCAATGGCTGGAGCGCGTCTTCCGCAACAAGGATTACGACCTCAGCATCATCGCGCATACCGAGCCGCTCGACATCGATATCTACGCGCGGGACGGCTACTACTTCCAGTACAAGGATCCGGACTTCAAGGCGCTGATCGCCAAGATCGCGGTGACCCTGCCGGAGGCCGAGCGCAACGAGCTCTACAAGCAGGCGCAGCGCAAGCTGGCTCAGGACGCCGTCAACGGCTTCCTCTTCATCCTGCCGAAGATCACGGTGGCGAACGCCGCGCTGGAGGGGATGTGGACCGACTGGCCGCTGCCGGTGACGCCGCTGGCGGAACTGCGTTGGCGGTGAACCCAGCCTCATGGATTCAACCGGGTCATCCCGGGCGACCGCAGGGAGACCCGGGATCCATGCCTGAATCTTTCTCGGAATCGCTCCGGCATGGATCCCGGATCGGCGCGGCTTCGCCGCTTGTCCGGGATGACAAGGTGGGTAGGGGCAGGGTGTGATCGGCTACATCCTGCGCCGGCTCGTCGCGCTGGGCCTGACCCTGCTCGCGGCGGCGCTGGTGATCTTCGTCGTGCTCGAGATCCTGCCGGGCGACCCGGCAGCGGTGACGCTCGGCCTCAATGCCGCGCCCGAGGCGCTGGCCGCGTTGCGCACCGAGATGGGGCTCGACAAGCCGGCGGTGCTGCGTTTCTTCATCTGGCTGGGGGGGCTCGTCACCGGCGATCTCGGCCAGAGCTACACCTATCGCGTGCCGGTGCTGCAGCTCATCACGGAGCGTATGGCAGTGACCTTGCCGCTCGCGCTGATGGCGATCGCTTTGGCAACGGCGATCGGCATCCCGCTCGGCATGCTCGCGGCTTCGCGCCATGGCAGGCTTGCCGATGCCGGCGTGATGGTCTTCGCTCAGGCCGGGCTCGCCATCCCGAATTTCTGGTTCGGCCTCCTGCTCGTGCTCGTCTTCGCGGTCGGGCTCGGCTGGCTGCCGGCCGGCGGCTTTCCGGGCTGGCAGGCGGGAATAGGCGTGTCGCTGAAAGCCCTCCTGATGCCGGCATTGGCGCTCGCCCTGCCGCAAGCCGCGATCATCGCGCGGGTGACGCGCTCCTCGATGCTCGATACCCTGCAGGAGGATTTCGTCCGCACGGCCCGCGCCAAGGGACTGAGCGAAGGCACGACGATGCGCCGGCACGCCCTGCGCAACGCGCTGATCCCGGTCGTCACCATCCTCGGCCTTCAATTCTCGGTGCTGATCGCCGGCGCGATCATCATCGAGAACGTCTTCGCGCTGCCGGGGCTGGGGCGGCTCGTCTTCCAGGCCATCGCCCAGCACGACCTGATCGTGGTCAAGGATCTCGTCATGCTCTTCGCGGGGCTCGCGATCCTGATCAATTTCGCGGTCGAACTGCTCTATGGGCTGATCGACCCGCGCCTGAGGCAATCATGAGCGCGGTCCAGGACAAGGCTTCGGGCGGCAAGCGGCACTGGTGGCTCGCGCCCTCCTTCGTGATCGGCGTGGTGCTGGCTGCGCTCGTCGTCGCGGCGGCGCTGATTTCTTACGTCTGGACGCCCTACCAGCCGACGCAGATGATGATCCTGAACCGGCTGAAGGGGCCGTCCGTCGTGAACTGGTTCGGCACCGACCAGTTCGGCCGCGACGTCTTCTCGATGATCATGGTCGGTGCGCGCAATTCGCTGGCGGTCGGCCTGGGTGCGGTCGGCATCGGCATGGTCGTCGGGACCACGCTGGGGCTCGCAGCCTCGGTTCGGCGCGACGGCCTTCTCGACCATGCGATCATGCGCACAGCCGACTTTACCCATGCCTTCCCGGCCGTGCTGACCGCGATCATGATGACCGCGATCGTCGGCCCCGGCATGCTCAATGCCGTCGTCGCCATCGCCGTGCTGAACCTGCCCTATTTCGCGCGGCTCGCGCGCGGGGCGGCCCTGCAGGTCTGGGCGCAGGACTTCATCCAGGCGGCGCGGGCGGCGGGGCTCAACAACCGGCAGATCACGCTGCGCCATGTCCTGCCCAACATCGCCGGCATCCTGGTGGTGCAGGCGACGATCCAGTTCGCGCTTGCGGTGCTGGCCGAGGCAGGACTGTCCTATCTCGGGCTCGGCACCCAGCCGCCGAACCCGTCCTGGGGGCGGATGCTCAACGAGGCACAGACCTTCATGGCGGCGCAGCCCTGGCTCGCGATCTTTCCGGGCGCCGCTATCGCTCTCACCGTGCTGGGCTTCAACCTGCTGGGCGACGGACTGCGCGACGCGGTCGATCCGCGCCTGCGCCGTGCCCGGTAAAGCCGTCAGAACAACGCAGTCGGTGCGAACTGGGCGAGCGCCATCAGCGCGATGCCGGCGATGCCGAGCAGGCCACCGGTCGCGGCGAGGAGGCCGACGCCGGTGATGATCGCGGCGGATGAAATCACGATCGCGATCTGGATCAGGCCTGAGGCGATGTCGAACTTGTCGTCGCGGGCGGCGGCGATGTCGCGCTGCGCCTCGGCCGCCTTGGCGCGGGCGGCGAGCTCCTTGCGCCCTTCATTGGTCTCCGGCTCGGAATCATAGCGCGCGACGGTCTGCTTCCAGCTCTCGATGCGCTTGGTCAGGCGCTGCCGGGCGGCCTCGTCGGTGACGCCGGCAAGCTCGACTTCCAGCGCCTCGGCGGCGGTGCGCACGGTCGTGCCGCGGATCGTCTTGGCCTGGAAGAAGGCCCAGAGATTGGAGGCCTCGATATTCTTGGCGACGGCCTCCTGCTCGGCATTCTTGCCGCCGATTTCGGAGAAGGCGAGCGTGAGCGCAAGCAGCGCGATCAGCAGCGCGACGCGCTTGTTGCCGCCCTGGGGCGTTTCGACGGAATCGGACACGAATCACCTCGCAAGGCCATGGTGGCGGCGCTGTTTAAGGCTTTCCGTTTGGGCAGCAAGAGGGCGATGCGGGTCTAGCGCCCGGCGCGCGGATGGGCGGCGTCATAGGCCACCATCAGCCGGGCTGAGTCGATGCGGGTATAGATTTGCGTCGTCGAGAGCGAGGCGTGGCCGAGCAGCTCCTGGATGGCGCGCAGGTCGCCGCCGCGCCCGAGCAGATGCGTCGCGAAGGAATGGCGCAGGGAATGCGGCGTGGCCGAGGACGGCAGGCCGAGCGCGCCGCGCAAGCCCTCGACCGCAAGCTGGATGATGCGCGGCGAGAGCGGCCCGCCCTTGGCACCGACGAAAAGCGGCCCTTCCGGCGGCAGGCGCCAGGGGCAGAGCTTGAGGTATTCGGCGATCGCCGTGATCACGACGGGGAGCACCGGCACTATCCGGGTCTTGCTGCCCTTGCCGATGATGGTCAGCGTGTCGCCGGCCTGAAGCGGCGCCTGCGTGCGGGCAAGCGAAAGTGCCTCCGAGATGCGCAGGCCGCTGCCATAGAGCAGGCCGAGCACGGCGGCGTCGCGGGCGAGGATCCATTGCTCGCGCTCTTCGCCGGCACGGGTATCGGCCTGGGTGACGGCCTTGGCGGCGGTGGGTTCGAGCGGGCGCGGCAGGGATTTGCCGAGGCGCGGGCCGCGCGTTGCGGCGAAGGCGGCGGCAGTGAGCCTGCCCTGGCGCTCGCCGAAGCGGGCGAAGGAGCGGAGCGCCGCGAGCTGACGCATCAGCGTGCGGTTGCCGACATTGTCGCGGCGGCGTTGGCCAAGGAAGGCACGCAGGTCGACCGGCTTCAGCGCGGCGATATCGGAAAGCGAGGGGGCGCCGCCGAGATGTTCGGTCAGGAAGGCATGGAATTGGCCGAGATCGCGCGCATAGGCCTCCAGCGTCTTCGGCGAGAGGCGCCGCTCGGCGGAGAGGTGGCTGAGCCAGTCGCGCCGGAAGGGTTCGAAATCGGTCATCGCGAAAGCATGACGCTCCCGCCTTAACAGCAGCCGAATCGATGCTAGACACTGGCGAGCGAAACACGCGGTCATCCCGGACAAGCCGCGTCAGCGGCGCCGATCTGGGATCCATGCCTGAACCGTTCCGGCATGGATCCCGGGTCTCCCTCCGGTCGCCCGGGATGACACAGCAATATTTGTGACGATGGCGCAGTTCGATCTGATCGACGATTCGGAAGAGATGGAGCAGGCCGGCACGGTCGACGTGCTGATCCCGCTCGGGCTCGACCAGGCCTATAGCTATGCCGTGCCGGCCGGGCTCGTGCTGAAGCCGGGCGATGTCGTGCAGGTGCCGCTGGGGCCGCGCGAGACCGTCGGCGTGGTCTGGGATGTCGGCAGCGGACGCGGCGGCAATCTCAAGAAGGTCGCCGGCAAATACGACATGCCGCCGCTCGATCCGGCGCTGCGCAAGCTCGTCGACTGGGTGGCCTGGTACACGCTGGCGCCGAAGGGCTCGGTGCTGGCGCTGGCGCTGCGCCGGCAGCCCGACGACACGCCGGAGCGGCCGAAGCTCGGCGTCCGGCTTGCCGGAGCGCCGCCCGGCCGCATGACACCAGCGCGGGCGCGGGCCATCGCGGCGGCCGAAGGCGGGTTGCTGATCGCGAAATCGGCGCTCGCGGAAGCCGCATCGGTCAGCGCGGCCGTGATCGATTCCCTCGTCGATGCCGGCACCTTCATCGTCGAGCCATTGCCGCGCGAGGCGATCGCGGCCTTGCCCGATCCCGACCATGCTGTGCCGGAACTCTCGGACGGGCAGGGCGAGGTCGCTCAGGCGCTGGTCAAGTCGGTGCAGGCGAAGGCCTTTGGTGTCTCGCTGCTCGAAGGCGTCACCGGCTCCGGCAAGACCGAGGTCTATTTCGAGGCGGTCGCCGAGGCGATCCGGCTCGGCCGCCAGAGCCTGATTCTGATGCCGGAAATTGCGCTGACGGCGCAGTTCATCGACCGGTTCGAGGCGCGTTTCGGCGTCAGGCCGGGCTTGTGGCATTCGGCCGTGACCGGCCGCAAGCGCGAGCGCCTGCAGGCGGCAATCGCGAGCGGGGAGGCGAAGGTCGTGGCCGGCGCGCGGTCGGCCCTGTTCCTGCCCTATAGCGATCTCGGCCTCATCGTCGTCGATGAGGAACACGAGAGCGCCTACAAGCAGGAGGACGGCGTCTCCTATCATGCGCGCGACATGGCGGTGGTGCGGGGGCGCATCGAGAACGCGCCGGTGGTTCTCGCTTCCGCGACACCCTCCTTGGAGACGCGGGTCAATGCCGAGCGCGGGCGCTATGCCCATCTCAAGCTGCCGGAGCGGTTTGGCGGGCGCGAGTTGCCGCAGCTCGGCCTCGTCGACCTGCGCCGCGACAAGCCGGAGCGGGGACGCTGGCTCTCGGGCGCGCTGATCAAGGCGGTCGAGGCCAATCTGGAGGCGAAGGAGCAGTCGCTGCTCTTCCTCAACCGGCGCGGCTATGCCCCGCTGACGCTGTGCCGCGATTGCGGCCATCGCTTCCAATGCCCGAACTGCTCGGCCTGGCTGGTCGATCATCGCTTCCGGCGGGCGCTGGTCTGCCATCATTGCGGGCATGTCGAGCGCCGGCCGCATGAATGCCCAGCCTGCCACAAGCCTGAGAGCCTCGTCGCCTGCGGACCGGGTGTGGAGCGGCTGGCCGAGGAGGTCGCGACGCTTTTTCCACAGGCACGTTCGATCGTGCTTTCGAGCGATTTTCCGGGCGGGACGGAGCGGCTGAAGCAGGAGCTGATGGCCGTGGCAGAGGGCGAGTTCGACATCGTCATCGGCACACAGCTCGTCGCCAAGGGCCATAATTTCCCGGGAATGACGCTGGTCGGCGTGATCGATGCCGATCTTGGCCTGACCTCCGGCGATCCGCGTGCGGCGGAGCGGACGTTTCAGGCGCTCAGGCAGGTTACCGGCCGCGCAGGGCGGGGCGAGAAGCCCGGCCGCGCCCTGCTTCAGACGCATGACCCCGAGCATCCCGTGCTGAAGGCCCTGATCTCGGGCGATCCGGAGCGGTTTTATGCCGCAGAGGAGGCCTCGCGGGAGGCTGCGGGCCTGCCGCCCTTCGGGCGCCTGGCGGCGCTGATCGTTTCCGCCAACAGCCAGGCGGAGGCCGAAAGCCATGCCAGGGCACTGGCGCGCTGTGCCGATGCAAGCGACGGAATCATGGTGCTGGGGCCGGCGGAAGCGCCCTTGGCGGTGCTGCGCGGGCGCCATCGCATGCGCCTGATCGTCAAGACGGCGCGTGAGACCAATCTGCAGGATTACCTGCGCGGCTGGCTGAAACGGGCGCCCCGGCCCAAGGGCTCGGTCCGGGTCGCGGTCGATGTCGATCCGCAAAGCTTCCTTTGAAGAGCTGAAAGGCGCGGCAAAATCGCCGCTTATGATGGCCAATCAGCGATTGCGCGGCCCGGAACCGCATGCTAGTGCACCGCCACATTTCGGTCGCGAAGTCGTCTTGCCGGCTTTGCGCCTATGATACTCGCAGTGTCGGGAGCATACACTCCACCTTCGTCAGGAAGGTCGCTGGTGTGGTCCCTTGAAACGAGAGACGGGAAGCGTGGCTGAAGGCGGATCGCAGGGGACATTGGTGTCGGGCGTAGCTCAGCGCTATGCCACCGCTTTGTTCGAGCTGGCTGAGGAGACGGGTGCGATCGACACCGTCGCGGCCGCTCTGGATAGCTTCAACGGCCTGCTCGCCGAGAGCGAGGATTTGAACCGCCTGATCCAGAGCCCGGCCTTCACCGCCGAGGAGCAGGTCGCGGCGATCAAGGCCGTGCTCGAGAAGGCCGGCATCACCGGCATCGCTGCCAATTTCATCGGCTTCGTCGCCAGCAAGCGCCGCCTCTTCGCGCTGCCGGGCATGATCACCGGTTACAAGCGTCTGGTCGCCGAGGCCAAGGGCATCGTCTCCGCCGAGGTGACGGTCGCCGAAGAGCCCACGGCCAAGCGCGCCGACGAGATCCGTGCGGCGCTGAAGGGCGTCGCCGGCAAGGATGTCGACGTATCCATCAAGATCGATCCGGCCCTGATCGGCGGGCTCATCGTCAAGATGGGCTCCCGCATGGTCGATGCGTCGCTGAAAACCAAACTCAATTCAATTCGTCTTGCCATGAAAGAGGTCGGCTGATGGACATCCGCCCCGCTGAAATCTCCGCCATCCTGAAGGCCCAGATTTCGAACTTCGGCTCGGAAGCTTCGGTGACCGAAGTCGGCCAGGTTCTCTCCGTCGGCGACGGCATCGCCCGCGTCTACGGCCTCGACAAGGTCCAGGCCGGTGAGATGGTCGAGTTCGAGTCCGGCGTGCGCGGCATGGCGCTCAACCTCGAGAGCGACAATGTCGGCGTCGTGATCTTCGGTTCCGACCGCGACATCAAGGAAGGCCAGACGGTCAAGCGCACCGGTGCCATCGTCGACGTTCCCGTCGGCAAGGAGCTGCTCGGCCGCGTCGTCGACGCTCTCGGCAACCCGATCGACGGCAAGGGCCCGATCAAGGCTAAGGCCCGCGCCCGCGTCGACGTCAAGGCGCCCGGCATCATTCCGCGCAAGTCGGTGCACGAGCCGATGGCGACCGGCCTCAAGGCGGTCGACGCCCTGATCCCGATCGGCCGCGGCCAGCGCGAGCTGATCATCGGCGACCGCCAGACCGGCAAGACCGCCGTGGCGCTCGACACGATCCTGAACCAGAAGCCGCTGAACGTCGAAGGCGCTCCCGAGAGCCAGAAGCTCTACTGCGTCTATGTCGCCGTCGGCCAGAAGCGTTCGACCGTCGCCCAGCTCGTGAAGGTGCTCGAGGAGCGCGGCGCGCTGGAGTACTCGATCGTCGTGGCGGCCACCGCCTCCGACCCGGCCCCGATGCAGTTCCTGGCGCCGTTCGCCGGCTGCTCGATGGGCGAGTTCTTCCGCGATAACGGCATGCACGCCGTCATCATCTATGACGACCTTTCCAAGCAGGCCGTTGCCTACCGCCAGATGTCGCTGCTGCTGCGCCGCCCGCCGGGCCGCGAGGCCTATCCGGGCGACGTGTTCTATCTCCACTCCCGCCTGCTCGAGCGCGCGGCGAAGATGGGCGAGGACGCCGGCCTCGGCTCGCTGACGGCGCTGCCGGTCATCGAGACGCAGGCGAACGACGTGTCCGCCTACATCCCGACCAACGTGATCTCGATCACCGACGGTCAGATCTTCCTGGAGACGGACCTGTTCTACCAGGGCATCCGCCCGGCGGTGAACGTCGGCCTCTCGGTGTCGCGCGTCGGCTCCTCGGCGCAGACCAAGGCCACCAAGAAGGTCGCCGGCAAGATCAAGGGTGAGCTCGCCCAGTATCGCGAGATGGCCGCCTTCGCCCAGTTCGGTTCGGACCTCGACGCGGTCACGCAGCGCCTGCTCAACCGCGGCGCCCGCCTGACCGAGCTCCTGAAGCAGCCGCAGTTCTCGCCGCTGAAGATGGAAGAGCAGGTCGTCGTGATCTATGCCGGCGTGAACGGCTATCTCGACGCGCTGCCGGTCAGCAAGGTTCGCGCCTTCGAGGACGGTCTGCTCGCGCTGGTCCGCGGCAAGCATGCCGACATGCTGAACGAGATCGGCTCGTCGAAGGATCTGTCGGACGCCAACGCCGCCAAGCTCAAGGACATCGTCGCGGGTTTCGCGAAGTCCTTCGCCTGATCATCATTGCCGGCGCGGCCGAGCCCTGAGCTCCGCCGCGCTGCTTCTCTGGATTGCTTCGTTGCCGCGCCTGCCGCGGCTGACGAGTAGGGGATCAAGATCGGATGCCGTCCCTTAAGGACCTACGCAATCGCATCGCTTCGGTGAAGTCGACGCAGAAGATCACCAAGGCCATGCAGATGGTCGCGGCTGCGAAGCTGCGCCGGGCGCAGACGGCCGCCGAGGCCGCGCGTCCCTATGCCGAGCGCATGGAGACGGTGCTGTCGAACCTCGCTTCCGGCGTGTCCGGTTCGAGCGCGCCGCGCCTGATCGCCGGCACGGGTTCCGACAAGGTGCATCTGCTGCTGGTGCTGACCGCCGAGCGCGGCCTGTGCGGCGCCTTCAACTCCTCGATCGCGCGCCTCGCCCGCGACAAGGCGAACGCGCTGAAGGCCGAGGGCAAGACGGTCAAGATCATCTGCGTCGGCAAGAAGGGCTACGATATCCTGCGTCGCCAGTTCGCTGCGGATATCATCGAGTTCATCGACCTGCGCGAGTTCAAGCAGGTCGGCTTCGTCAATGCCGAGGCGATCGCCCAGAACGTGCTGGCCCGCTTCGGCAATGGCGAGTTCGACGTCGCGACGCTGTTCTTCTCGCGCTTCCGCTCGGTGATCGCCCAGATCCCGACCGCGCAGCGCATCATCCCGGCCGAGATTCCGGAAGGGACGAAGCAGACCGACGCGGTCTACGATTACGAGCCGGACGAGAGCGAGATCCTGGAAGCGCTGCTGCCGCGCAATCTGACCGTCCAGGTTCTGCGCGGGCTGCTCGAGAATGCCGCTTCCGAACAGGGCGCGCGCATGTCTGCGATGGACTCCGCCACGCGCAACGCCGGCGAGATGATCAAGAAGCAGACGCAGATCTACAACCGCTCGCGCCAGGCGATGATCACGAAGGAACTGATCGAGATCATCTCCGGCGCGGAAGCGCTCTAACCGCCTAATCTTCGCCGGTGGCGCAAGCCGCCGGCTGCCGTCACATCCGAATGCGCTAGTCCCGAGGTTCCGCCATGGCCAAAGCCGCTACCAAGACCACCAAGAAGACCGCCGAGAAGCCCGCCAACACCGGCACCGGCCGCGTTGCCCAGGTCATCGGCGCCGTCGTCGACGTGCAGTTCGACGGCGCCCTGCCGGAGATCCTGAACGCGCTCGAGACCGACAATCTCGGCAACCGCCTCGTCCTCGAGGTCGCCCAGCATCTCGGTGAGAACACCGTCCGCACCATCGCGATGGACTCGACCGAAGGTCTGGTCCGTGGCCAGTCGGTCACCGATACCGGCGCCCCGATCGCGGTTCCGGTCGGCGACGAGACGCTCGGCCGCATCATGAACGTCATCGGCGAGCCGGTCGACGAGGCCGGCCCGATCAAGACCTCCGCCACCCGCGGCATCCACCAGCCGGCCCCGGCCTATTCCGAGCAGTCGACCGAGGCCCAGATCCTCGTCACCGGCATCAAGGTCGTCGACCTGCTGGCGCCTTACGCCAAGGGCGGCAAGGTCGGCCTGTTCGGCGGCGCCGGCGTCGGCAAGACCGTGCTGATCATGGAGCTGATCAACAACGTCGCGAAGGCCCACGGCGGTTACTCCGTGTTCGCCGGCGTCGGCGAGCGCACCCGTGAGGGCAACGATCTCTATCACGAGATGATCGAGTCCAACGTCAACAAGAACCCCAAGGAGAACAACGGTTCGACCGCTGGCTCCAAGTGCGCCCTGGTCTATGGCCAGATGAACGAGCCCCCGGGCGCCCGCATGCGCGTCGCTCTCGCCGGCCTGACCATCGCCGAGGACTTCCGCGACAAGGGCCAGGACGTTCTGTTCTTCGTCGACAACATCTTCCGCTTCACGCAGGCCGGCTCGGAAGTGTCCGCGCTGCTCGGCCGCATTCCGTCGGCGGTGGGCTATCAGCCGACGCTCGCCACCGACATGGGCAACCTGCAGGAGCGCATCACCACCACGAACAAGGGCTCGATCACCTCGGTGCAGGCGATCTACGTCCCCGCGGACGACCTGACCGACCCGGCGCCCGCGACCTCGTTCGCTCACTTGGACGCCCGTACCGTGCTGTCGCGTTCGATCGCGGAAAAGGGCATCTACCCGGCGGTCGACCCGCTCGACTCCACCTCGCGCATGCTCTCGGCCGACATCGTCGGCGAGGAGCACTACGCTGTCGCCACCGCGGTGCAGCAGACCCTCCAGCGCTACAAGTCGCTGCAGGACATCATCGCGATCCTGGGCATGGACGAGCTCTCGGAAGACGACAAGCTGACCGTGGCGCGCGCCCGCAAGATCGAGCGCTTCATGTCGCAGCCGTTCTTCGTCGCGGAAGTCTTCACCGGCTCGCCCGGCAAGCTCGTCCCGCTCGAGGACACGATCAAGGGCTTCAAGGGCCTGGTGGAAGGCAAGTACGACCACCTGCCGGAAGCGGCCTTCTACATGGTCGGCTCGATCGACGAAGCCGTCGAGAAGGCGCAGCGCCTGGCCGCCGAGGCCGCGTAAGCTTCGCGCATCCTTCCTTTCGGGCGGCTCCGGCCGCCCGGAACCATGCCCGGCATGGATTGTTGACACATCTGGCATGGCCCCCGGCGTCGTCCGGCGATCGGGGTGACGTCGGAGGAAAAGACAGGCGATGGCCACCTTCAAGTTCGAACTCGTCTCGCCGGAGCGTATCCTGTTCTCGGGCGATGTCGTCAGTGTCATCATTCCCTCGGTCGAGGGCGAGATGACCGTGCTCGCAGGCCATGCGCCGCTCGTCGCGACGCTCAAGGCCGGTATCGTCTTCGTCCAGACGACCGAGAGCAACGGCAAGGAATTCTTCATCAATGGCGGCCTCGTCGAGGTCAACCAGACGTCGACGACGATCCTGGCCGAGCAGGGCCGCTTCATCGAGGACGTCGACACCGCCGTGCTCGATGCCGAAATCCTGACCGCCGAGACCCGTCTCGCCGGTTCGCATAACGATGACGAGAAGAAGCGCCTGCAGGACACGCTGGTGCAGCTGCAGGAGTTCAAGCACGTTTTCGAGCAGCGTAAGGCGGCGTAATTCGCGCCTGAGCTTCGGAATGCAAAAGGGCCGCGTGAGCGGCCCTTTTTTGTTTCTGAATGCGTATCTTGTCATTCCGGGCGGAGCGAAGCGGAGACCCGGAAACCACGACTGGGTGTCGCGCCCTTGGGTGGATTCCGGATCTGCGCCGCTTCGCGGCTTGTCCGGAATGACAAGCAGAGCTCAGGTCGCCGCGAAAGCGGCGAAGGCCTGTGCCACCTTCTGGTAGACCGGGCGCTTGAACGGCACGACCAGGCCCGGCATCTCGGCGAGCAGGCACCAGCGCCATTCGCTGAATTCCGGCGGCTCGTCGCCATTGGGCTTGCCGATATCCATCGCGCTCTCGCTGCCGGTGAAGCGGAAAGCGACCCAGCGCTGGCGCTGGCCGCGGAAGGCGGCGAGCTTGTGCCAGGGCCCGTCATAGGGCGGGAAGTCGTAGCTCCACCACGCGTCGGTCACGGCAAGCAACTCTGCCTGCGTCACGCCGGTCTCCTCCTCCAGCTCGCGGCGGGCGGCGGCGACGATGTCCTCGTCCGGGTCTATGCCGCCCTGCGGCATCTGCCAGTCGAAGCCGGGCAGGACGATCTCGGGGCCGGCGCTGTGCGAGCGGCCAGCGAAGACGTGGCCCTGCGCATTGAACAGGGCGATGCCGACATTGGGGCGGTAGGGGAGGCTCATGGCGCGAGCATAGGCTGGCGGCTCGCTAAGCGGAACCGGGCGCGGATCATTCGCTCGATTTGGGAACGACGCAGGCGAGCAGGCCGGGGAAGCGCTGCTCGATATCGTCACGACGCAGGGCGTTCATGCGGGTCACGCCTTCGTTGCGGGTGCGGATCAGCCCGGCCTCGCGCAGCACGCGGAAATGGTGGGAGACGCTGGATTTCGGCCGGTCGCCCTCGAGAGCCTGACAGCTTTGCTCGCCCTCGACCGCCAGCCGGCGCACGACTTCGAGCCGGAACGGGTCGCTCAGCGCGTGGAAGACGTCTTCGAGCGCGATTTCTTCGGAGGCGGGCAGGCGGGCATGGCGCATGAACGCAGTCTATCACAGGGTTTTGAACTTGCCAAAGTTCGAAAAATATCGAACTATCGAAATTATCAAGACCCACCTGCGCGGAGCCGCATCATGCCTGGCCTGTTCGAGCCTTTCAGCCTGAAGGGCGTCACCCTTCGCAACCGCATCGTCGCTTCGCCGATGTGCCAGTACATGGCGCAGGACGGCGTCGCCAATGAGTGGCACCGGGCGCATCTTGCCGGGTTGGCGCGCGGCGGCACCGGCCTCGTCGTGATCGAGGCGACCGGCGTCTCGCCGGAGGGCCGGATCACGCCCGGCTGCCTCGGGCTGTGGAACGACGGTCAGGCCGAGGCGCTGGCGCCGATCGTCGCGGAGATGCGCAAGGCCGGTACCGTCACCGGCATCCAGATCGGCCATGCCGGGCGCAAGGCCAATGCCAACCTGCCCTGGGAAGGCGATGACCATATCCCGGCCAATGACGAACGTGGCTGGGAGACGATCGCACCTTCGGCGATCGCGCATGGCGGCGGGCTTGGGCGCGTGCCGCGGGCGATGACATCGGCCGATATCGAGCGCGTGCGCAACGACTTCGTTGCCGCGGCCGAGCGCGCCCGCGATATCGGCATCGAGTGGCTGAAGCTGCATTTCGCGCACGGCTATCTCGCGCAGAGCTTCCTGTCGCCGCATGCCAACAAGCGCGACGATGCCTATGGCGGCAGCTTCGAGAACCGGAGCCGCTTCATGATCGAGACGCTGGCCGCCGTGCGCAAGGTCTGGCCGGAAAACCGGCCGCTGTCCGCCCGGCTCGGCGTGATCGAATATGATGGGCGCGACGAGGAGACGCTCGCCGAGTCGATCGAACTTGTGAAGCGCTTCAAGGCCGAGGGACTCGATTTCATCGATGTCAGCGTCGGCTTCTCGACCACCGAGGCGAAGATTCCGTGGGGCCCGGCCTTCCTGGGCCCGGTCGCCGAGCGGGTGCGCCGCGAGACCGGCCTGCCGGCCTCGACCAGCTGGTATATCAGCAAGCCCGAGCAGGCCGACGCGCTGGTGCGGGAAGGCAAGGTCGACCTGGTGACGTTGGGCCGGCCGCTGCTGGCCGATCCGCACTGGCCCTATGCGGCGGCGCAGGCGCTCGGTGTCGAGAACCCGGCCTGGGCGACCCTGCCGGCGCCCTATGCGCATTGGCTGGCGCGCTACCGCGCCGCCTGACGGCGTTTCCGCGAGGCGATGTCAATGAAGGAGGGGCTTCCCGGCTCCTCCTTCATTCGTGGGAGGTGCAGGGGCGTCGCGGCTGCGAAGCTGGCGCAATCCATCGTGACAGGGCAGGGCAAGATCGAAAGAAGCCCGAATTTGTAATGGAACTTCCGTCATGTTGACGGCATTTCAACATCTTATGATGTCAGGAAGACGGAACGCACGGATGTGCCGTGTTCCAGCCAGCAAGGCGCCCGGAGGCTAGATATGCCGATCGCTTCGCCCTCTCGTTCCCTAATGCCGTGTCGGCGCGGGTTCGGACAACTGGCGATGGGGGGCTTGGCCGCCTGTTTCGCCGGGGGCAGGGTGGCTCGCGCCGAGGGAAACACCGCCGTTCGCTTTGCGCTGGACCGCCGTTTCGATGCGCTGGCGGCGCCGTTCCTGACGGCGCAGGACAAGGGCTATTTCGGTGCCGAAGGGCTCGATGTCGTGATCGAGCCGGGCAATGGCGCGCGTGCCATGCTCCAGAGGCTGGCGTCGGGAACGCAGGATGCCGGCTTCGGCGATATCAATGCGCTGATCCGTTTCCGCGACGAGAATCCGAGTTCCGATCTCACGGCGGTGATGATCGTGCATGACCGGCCGGGATACGCCCTGATCGGCCGCAAGAGCCGGGGGATCACCACCGCGCCGACGAGCCTGGAAGGCCGCAAGCTCGGCACGGCCAGCATCGATGCCAGTTTTGCGCAATGGCCGCTCTTCAAGAGCCTCAACAAGATCGACGACAGCAAGATCCGGATCGAGACCATCGGCGTGCCGGTGCGCGAGCCGATGCTGGCCTCGGGCGAGATCGACGCGCTCTTCGCCTTCGGCTCCTCCACCGCCGTCTCGCTCCGGGCGCGCGGCGTGCCCGGCGACGATATCGTGCTGATGGAAATGGCCGAGCACGGATTGCTGCTCTATGGCAGCGCGGTGATCGTGTCCGGCAAGCTGATCGCGAGCAAGCCCGATGCCGTGCGCGGGCTGGTGCGCGCCGTCATGCGCGGCATCCGCGACGCCGCCGTCAATCCGGGTGCCGGCGCGCAGCTGGTCCTGCGCCGTAACGAAAGCGCTCAGCTCGAGGTCGAACGCGACAAGCTCGCCGCGGTGATCGAGCGGAATGTGCTGACGCCCTATGTGCGCGCACACGGGCTTGGCGGGATCGATCGGGAGCGCTGGGGGCAGGCGCTGGGCCAGCTCGCTTCGGCGGGCGCGTTCCGTGACAGGGCGCGGGCCGGCGATGCCTTCACCGACGCCTATCTTCCACCGGCCAGCGAACGCATGTTCTGAGCGCATCGTTACGCTGGGAGATGATACGCAAGATGCGGGTGACAGAGGGGGGCGGCCTGCCTATCGTGCCGCGCCTCCCACCGGACGTCGATTTTGATCCTGCCAGACCTGCCCGATTATGCCGCGCTACGCGAGAGTTTCCGCTGGCGCATCCCGGATCGCTACAACATCGCCGTCGACGTCTGCGACCGTTGGGCCGCTATCGCACCTGACCGTCCGGCCATCATCGAGGTCTCCACGGACTGGCAGGTGAGCCCGGTCAGCTTCGGCTGGCTGCGCGAGCATTCGAACCGGCTGGCGAGTGCCTTGCGCGCGCGTGGCGTCGGCCGGGGCGACCGCATCGCCATCCTCCTGCCGCAGGGGCGGGCGGTGTTGACCGCGCATCTCGCCGCCTACAAGCTCGGCGCGATCGCCGTGCCGCTGGCGGCCTTGTTCGGGGTCGATGCCTTGGCCTATCGCCTGACCGACTCGGCCGCCAAGGTCGTCGTGACCAATGCCGGCGGGCTGGCGAAGCTTGGCCAGATCACTCAGCCGCTGCCGGAGCTGGCTCTGCGTATCTCGACCGACGGTGCCGATGGCGTGGTGGAAGGGTGGGACGCGCTGCTGGCGGAAGGCAGCCCGGATTTCACCCCGGTTGAGACCACGCCGGACGATCCGGCACTGATGATCTACACCTCGGGGACAACAGGCAATCCGAAGGGTGCGCTGCATGGCCACCGCGTTCTGCCCGGCCATTTGCCGGGCGTGCAGATGCCGCATGAATTCATGCCGCGGCCGGGCGATCTCGCCTGGACGCCGGCCGACTGGGCCTGGGCGGGCGGGCTGCTCAACATGCTGCTGCCGGCACTGCATTTCGGCGTCGCGGTGGTGGCGCGGCCAGTGACGCGCTTCGAGCCGGAAGAAGCCTACCGGCTGATCCAGGATCTCGGCATCCGCAATGCCTTCGTGCCGCCGACGGCGCTCAGGATGATGCGCGGCGCCGGCAGCCCGCAGGGGCGCTGGCGCCTGAACCTGCGCACGGTCGCGGCGGCGGGCGAGGCGCTCGGCGCGGAGACGCTGGAATGGGGGCGCGAGGCGCTCGGGCTCACCATCAACGAGGCCTATGGCCAGACCGAGTGCAATCTCGTGCTCGCCTCCAGCGCGGCGATCGGCGTCAGCCGCCCGGGCACGATCGGCAGGGCGGTGCCCGGCCATGAGGTCGCGATCATCCGGCCGGACGGCACGGTCTGCGCGGCCGGCGAGGAGGGGCAGATCGCCGTGCGTCGGCCCGATCCGGTGATGTTCCTGGAATACTGGCGCAACCCGGAGGCGACGGCGGCCAAGTTCGTCGGCGACTGGATGACGACCGGCGACGAAGGTGTGCAGGACGAGGAGGGCTATGTCCGCTTCATCGGCCGCGACGACGACGTCATCACCTCCTCGGGCTATCGCATCGGGCCCGGCGAGATCGAGGATTGCCTGCTGCGCCATCCGGCCGTGGCGCTGGCGGCGGCCGTCGGCAAGCCCGACCCGCTGCGCACCGAGATCGTCAAGGCCTTCGTCGTGCTGAAGCCTGGCCAGGGTGGTTCACAGGCCCTGGTCTCCGAGCTCCAGGGCTTCGTGCGGGCGCGGCTTTCGGCCCATGAATATCCGCGCGAGATCGCCTTCCGCGACGAGCTGCCGCTGACGACGACCGGCAAGATCATCCGTCGACTGCTGCGGGCCGAGGCCTGAACAGCGAGCGCACGATCCTCTCGCGCATCCGGGCCGCAAGGTCGACCGGCCGACGCGAGCCTTGCGCCCGGCGTCGCGTGAGGCGGATCGTGCCGAAGGCCTCCTCACGGGCGCCGAAGAGCGGCAGGCCGCCGGGCAGCAGGATCTGCCGCGAGGGCTGCGCCTTGCGCATCATGGCGAGCAGCATCGGCAGGGGCTCCAGCGCGGCATGGGCCTCGTCGCCGACGCCGTGATAGAGCCAGCAGGAGGCGCCCTTTCCGAGCGTGAGCGCGGCGGCGATCGGCCGGTCGTCCAGCACCAGAACGGCGACGCGGCAGAGCTTCTGCCGGCCGAGATCGCGGCTCATGCTGCGCAGGAAGCCGACCTCGCGGGTGTCCTGCAGCGTCGCCTTGCCGGCCCGGCCGCGCGATCCGGAGGCTTCGATCGCCAGCAGGATCTCGACGGCGTCGCGCCGGTCGGCCTGGTTCGTGGCCTCGGCGAGGATCAGGCGGCCCTTGTCCCGCAAGGCTTCGTCGGAGGTGGCGATGCGGGCGGTGGGCGGAAGCTCGAGCCGGCGTCCAACGACGGGCTGCCAGCCAACCGCCACGCCCTGGCCGTCGGCGACGCGCGCGAGCGTGGTGGCAAAGGCGCCGGCAGGATCGATTCCCGACAGGGAAAAGGCGTCGCTGGCATGGCCGCACCGACGCCAGTCGCGCAGGAAGGCGGCGAGCGCGGGGGCGGCGAAGGTGCTGTCGAGCAGCGGCGTGCCGTTCAGCAGGCGCGGATCGGCGAAACCTTCCAGCGTGTCGGCCGCGAAGATATGGCGGCGCGTCCGGCAAGGAACGAGCCCGACGAGCCGGCGCCGTTCCGAGCTCGGCTCGCCCTGCCAGAGCAGCATCAATTCGGCATCGCGGAAGGAGATGAGGTGCTGCGCGGCGGCAAGCGCGAAGCCCGGCTCGAGGCAGGGATTGGCCTCGAGCGCGCGGCTTGCGAGGTCGGCCCATTCGTGGCGGATGGCATCGCAGGCACTGAGCGCGCGCAATTCGCTATAGATCGCTGCATCCGGGCGAGGCAGTGGCAAGTTTGGCAGGGCTGCCGTCGCGCTGCCTTCGGTCGCCGCCAGAGCTCTGATCGTGCTCATCCGCCCGTACCCTTCCTGGATCGTTCTGGCGCATTGCTGTGCCGGAACGGCAAGGCAGGTTGGCGTGCCTTGCCTCTCGCCGGGTCAGGTTCAAGAAACGGGCCGGTACTCAGGCGGTCTGGGGCTGCGTGGCGGCCTGCCCGAGGAAGGCCGACCAGAGCTTGCGGACGGTGTCCTCCTCGATATCCCTGACGATCAGGACGAGGCGGGAGCGGTGATCGGCATCCGGCCAGGCGTCGAGCTGGATCGGCGGATGCAGGATCTGCTGGACGGCATGGACAAGCAGGGGGCGACCGGGTTCGCCGGCGATATCGACCAACCCCTTCAGCCGCAGCAGGCGCGGGCCGTGGATCGAGCGCAGAAGGGTCCAGAACAGCTCGAAGGTGGTGCGGGCGACCGGCTGCTCGGCAGCCAGGACGAAGGCGCGGATCGAGGCGTCGTGACGGTTGACGTCATGCGGGCCCTGGCCATGGGCGTGATCGTGCCCGTGATGGTGGTGATGATCGCCGTGGTGGTGATCGTGCCCATGGTGATGGTGGCCAGGCAACGCGTCTTCGGCCAGCCAGCGGCGCAGCGCCTGCGGCTGCTTGGCGAGATCGTAGAGGCCGGCGCCGATCAGCTCGGCGGCGGCTGCGTCCGGCGCCAGGATGGCGATGCCTGGATTGAGGCCGTCGAGGCGTTGCCACAGGGCGGCGACATCATCCGGCGTGGCGAGTTCGGCCTTGGTCAGGACGAGCCGGTCGGCGGCGACGACCTGTCGGCGGGCCTCTTCATGGGCGTCGAGCGTCGCCATGCCGTTGACGGCATCGACCAGTGTGACGACGCCGTCGAGCCGGAAGCGCATGGCGAGATAGGGATGGTTGATCAGGACATTGAGGATCGGCGCGGGGTCGGCGAGGCCGGTCGTCTCGATGACGAGGCGCGAGAAGGGGGCGATGCGGCCGTTGTCGCGGCCGCGCAGCAGATCCTCCAGCGTGACGATGAGGTCGTCGCGGATGGTGCAGCACAGACAGCCGGATTCGAGGAGAATCATGTTCTCCTCGACGCCCTCGATCATCAGATGGTCGAGGCCGATCTCGCCGAACTCATTGACGAGCACGAGCGTCCCGGCCAGCGCCGGGTCCTTCAGCAGGCGGTTCAGCAAGGTGGTCTTGCCGGCGCCGAGGAAGCCGGTGAGCAGGGTGAGCGGGACGGGGAGGGGGCGGGCGGGATCGCCGGTCATGGGTCGCAAAGCCTCGAGGACATCGGGTCAATCCGATGTCCCATCAGTGGGAAAGATCGTCTTCTGCGCGCCCGGCAGGCGCGTGACGATCTAGGCAGGCACGACGCCCCGCCTCGTTTGTTCTAGTATTACATTAGTGGCGATGGCCGCGATGACAAGGGCGCAGCCGGCATATTGCAGCGGGCCCAGCCGCTCGGCGAGCACGAAGGCGGCGATGATGACGGCGAAGACCGGCTCGGCGCAGAAGGCGAGGCCGGCAGGGCCGGGCGCGACGCGGGCGAGCGCGAGAATCTGGAAGAGGAAGCCGACGATATAGCCGCCATAGGTGATGGCGACTGCGATCGGCGCGAGCAGGAAGGTCTGGGGCGGCAGGAAGCCGCCTGTGGCGAGCAGCACCAGCGCGGTCACCGGCAGGATGACGACATGCGACCAGAACAGCTTGGGCAGGGTCGGCGTCTCAGCGCAGCGCGCCGCGGCGAAGAATTGCGCGGCGGCACTGACGCTTGCGAGCATGGCGAGCGCGAGGCCGCGCGGATCGAGCCCGTGCAGGTCGGGGCCGACGACGAGGGCGATGCCGAGGAAGGCTGCGAGTGCGCCCGCCAGCCTGTCGGCCCGCAACGGGGCCGGGGTCAGGATGGGCTCGGCCAGCACGATCAGGACCGGGAAGGTGTAGAACACCACCGCGGCGACCGAGACGGGAATGAAGGCGACCGAGGAGAGATAGGCGATGCCGACCAGCGCCGTCGCCAGGCCGAAGAGCAGGACGGGCTGCCGCTCGCCGCGCTTCAGGGCGAGCGAGGCGCGCCAGATGAGAGCGGCGCCGCCGGCGAGGGCGAGCATCAGCAGGACGCGGTAGAAGACGAGGAGCGGGCCGCTGAGACCCGCCTGCCCGGCGATTTGGGCGCTGACGATATTGGTGCCGAAAGCAGCGGCCGAGGCGAGCGCGAGGACGAGGCCCTGGCGTTCGCCGGTTCGGTCCCGGTCAGGGCTCCTCAGGTCCAATCAGGCCTCAGGCGTCGTTGGCGGGCTTGGCCTTGGCTCCGGCGGCGGGCTTGGCCGCCGGCGGCTTCACGGCAGCCTGTGAGGGCTTGGGCTTCGCTGGCACCGTACGAGCCGGCGGGGTCTTGAGCGGCTGCGCCTTCGCCGGCTGGGTCTTTGCCGGTTGGACCTTGGCGGCCTGCGCCTTCTCGGGCTTCGCAGTGCGCGTGGCCGGCTTGATGCCTGCGGCCGCGCCGGGGCGCAGGCTCGCGGCATTGGCCGCACCGGACTGCACCGAGCCCTGGAGGCGCAGCGGGCCACCCTCGAAGGCCTCGGTCGAGGGCTGGACCGGCGCGCTCGCCGGCGCGAAGGCGGTGGCGCCGCGCGGGATCGCGCCATTGTTCGAGGCGGTGCGGCGGGTCGAGGGCACGACGAGGCCGGCGGCGACCGGGGCTTCCGGCTCGATGGTCGGGGTGCCGCGCGCGACGCGCGAACTCGGCTGCGCCGTGGCGTTGGCCGCGAGCGGGGCCGAGGCCGAGCCGGGGCTACGGCCGAAGGAGACCTGCATCGGAACGGCCTCGGCGCGAGGGCCGAGCACGACACGCCCGCGCGGCGAGCGGGTTGCGACGGAGCCGGACGATTGCGGGGCGGACTGGGCGTTGAAGATCGCGAAGCGCCCGCCATCGGGGGAATTGGCGTCGCCGGTGGACATGCCGGCTGCGATCGGGCCGGAAATGTCGGCATCATCCGCGAGAGCGACGCCGCCGCCGCGACGGCGGACATCGTCGCAGATATTGGGCGCGCGGGTGCCGCTCGGCGGCATCGAGGCGACGCTGTAGCCGGTGCCGCCCCAGGCGGCAAAGCCGTCATCGAGGAGCTGGGCTGCTCTCACCGTCCGGTCGGTGCCCGAGGTCGAACCGAGCACGACGGCGATCAGCGTGCGCCCGCCGCGGCTTGCGGTAGCGACGACGTTGAAGCCGGAGGCGCAGGTGAAGCCCGTCTTCATGCCACTGACGCCGGAATAGCGCCCGACCAGTCCGTTGGTGTTTTGCATCACCTGCTTGCCGAGCTGTACGGCCGAGGTGCCCCAGTAATCGGAGTACTGCGAGAAATCATGCATCAGCGCCATGGCGAGTACGGCGAGATCGCGGGCGCTGGTCTGCTGGTCGGGATGGTCCCAGCCATTGGGATTGGCGAAGCGGGTGTCGCGCATGCCGAGGTGTTGCGCTTCCGCATTCATCATGGCGACGAAGGTCGGGACATCGCCGCCGACGCCCTCGGCCACGACATAGGCGATGTCGTTGGCCGACTTCACCATCATGATGCGCAGGGCGTTGTCGAGCGTGATCTCCTGGCCCGGCCTTGCATAGACCTTCACGCGCGGCTGGCTCGCGGCGAGCTTCGAGACCGGAATCGCCGTCTCCAGGCCGAGCCGTCCTTCCCGCACCGCCTTCAGCGCGAGATAGATCGTCATCATCTTGGTCGTGGAGGCCGGGCGCCAGGCCTGGTTCGCATTCTCGCTCGAGAGCACGGCGCCGCTGGAGGCATCGACGACGAGGCTCGTTCCGGCGTGGGCCGGCCCCGTCAGGACGGCGCCGAGGGCGAGGGCGGCTGCGAGGCGGGAAGCGATCATCGGGCGGGTCTGAACCTGTCTTGCTCGAAGCGGGCGGGTAGCGTCTTGCGGATAGCGACGGCGCAGGGTTCAACGCGACGCATGCGGCAATTTCGAGACGGCCGCCACAATCGCCCGCCCGTGAATGCATACCTACCCCTTGCGGAGCGATTTGCCTAGCTGCCGCAGCCGGTCCACAAGCGACGGGTTCTCTTGCTTTCCCGAGGCTTGTCGCGTGGCTTTCGGCCTTCTCTGGATACCGGCGACCATCGCCGCCTCGCTCCTGCAGACCGCGCGCAATCTGGCGCAGCGCTCGCTGACCGACATCATCGGCGTGGTCGGCGCGACGCAGGTGCGCTTCCTCTTCGGCCTGCCCTTCGCGATGCTGTTCCTGGCGCTGGCCTGCCTCGGGCTGCAACGCCTGCCGCCAGAGATCGGCATGGCTTCGCTCGGCTACACGCTCTGGGGCGCGCTGACGCAGATCGCGGCCACCGCGCTGATGTTGGCGGCGATGCGCGAGCGCTCCTTCGCAGTGACCACAGCCTATACCAAGACCGAGCCGGTGCAGGTCGCGCTGTTCGGAGCCTTGCTGCTCGGCGACGCGCTGACGCCGATGAAGTTCCTGGCGATCGCCATCGCGACGGCAGGCGTGATCGTCGTGTCGTGGAAGCCCGGCGAGAAGCTGACCCGGGCCGGCCTGCGGCCCGCTGTGTTCGGCATCGTCTCCGGCGCCTTCTTCGCGTTGTCGGCAATCGGCTTCCGTGGCGGCATCCAGGCCCTGCCGGAGGGCTCATTCCTGATCCGTGCCTCGACCATTCTCGTGCTCGGCCTCGGGCTCCAGACCATTCTGCTGGTCTTCTACATGCTCGTCGCCGACCGGCAGGCGCTCATCCTCAGCCTGAAGAGCTGGCGCCGCTCGCTCTCGGCCGGCTTCCTCGGCGCCGCCGCCTCGCAATTCTGGTTCATCGGCTTCTCGCTGACGACGGCGGCCAATGTCCGCACGCTGGCGCTGATCGAGGTGCCGCTGGCGCAGATTGCCTCGCGCAAGCTGTTCGCCGAGGGTACCAGCCGGCGTGAAATGCTGGGCATGGCGATGATCGTCGGCGGGGTCGGGCTGCTGCTCTCGCTGGCGTTGCGATGAGCGGGCGGGCCGGCTAGTTCTGGAGGCAGAAGCCCGCTAGCCGATCCGTGCACGGCCACCATGCGCGGATACCGGCTTGCCCGATGGCTCCGGGCTGACAAAATAACGTGTAACTGCACAGTAAGGGAGATTTCGCCATGAGCGCTGCGATCGTTGGCTGGGCCCATACACCGTTCGGCAAGCAGGATGCCGAGACCGTCGAAAGCCTGATCGTGCGGGTGGCGGTCGAGGCCCTTGTCGATGCCGGCATCACCGCCGACGATGTCGACGAGATCGTGCTCGGCCATTACAACGCCGGCTTCTCGGCCCAGGATTTCACGGCTTCGCTGGTGCTGCAGGCCGATCCGGCGCTGCGCTTCAAGCCGACCACCCGCGTCGAGAACGCCTGCGCCACCGGCTCGGCCGCCGTGCATCAGGGCGTGCGCGCGATCAAGGCGGGTGACGCCAAGGTCGTGCTCGTCGTCGGCGTCGAGCAGATGACCAAGACGCCTGGCCCCGAGATCGGCAAGAACCTGCTCAAGGCTTCCTACCTGCCGGAGGACAGCGAGGTTCAGGGCGGCTTCGCCGGCGTCTTCGGCAAGATCGCGGCCGCTTATTTCCAGCGTCATGGCGACCAGTCCGATGCGCTCGCGATGATCGCGGCGAAAAACCACAAGAACGGCGTCGCCAACCCCTATGCGCAGATGCGCAAGGATCTCGGCTATGCCTTCTGCCGCGAGGAGAGCGAGAAGAACCCCTATGTCGCCGGCCCGCTGAAGCGGACCGACTGCTCGCTGGTCTCGGACGGCGCCGCCGCGCTGGTGCTGGCCGACGAGGAGACGGCGCTGCGTATGCGCCGCGCCGTCGGCTTCCGCGGCATGGCCCATGTCCAGGATTTCCTGCCGACGTCGAAGCGCGACATCCTGAAATTCGAGGGCGGCGCGCTGGCCTGGAAGAAGGCGCTGGCCAATGCCGGCGTCACGCTTGACGATCTCTCCTTCGTCGAGACGCATGACTGCTTCACCGTTGCCGAGCTGATCGAATACGAGGCGATGGGCCTGACCAAGGAAGGCGACGGGGCGCGGGCCATCAAGGAAGGCTGGACGCAGAAGGACGGCAAGCTGCCGGTCAACGTCTCCGGCGGCCTCAAGGCCAAGGGTCATCCGATCGGCGCGACCGGCGTCTCCATGCATGTGCTCTCGGCCATGCAGCTCACCGGCGAGGCGCCGGAGGGTATGCAGCTCGACAGCCCGCGCCTTGGCGGCATCTTCAACATGGGCGGAGCCGCGGTCGCCAACTACGTCTCCGTGCTCGAGCGCATCAAGTAAGCCTCCTACCAGCCGGCAGAAGCGGAACTCCCGACGTGATCGTCTTCATTGCGCTGCTGCCGGCCTATGTCCTCTCGATCTTCTACCGCTCCTTCCTGAGCGTGATCGCCGGGCCTGTCATGGCCGATCTCGGCATCGGCCCGGCCGCCTTCGGCCTGCTCGGCGCCGCCTGGTTCATTGCCTTCGCGCTGGCGCAGTTCCCGGTCGGCTGGGCGCTGGACCGGCTCGGGCCGCGCCGGACGGTGGCCTTCGCGATGGCGATCGGCACCGTCGGCGCCTTCCTGCTGACACAGGCCGGCAGCGCCGCGACTGCCGGTTTTGCTATGGCGCTGATCGGCATCGGCTGCTCGCCGGTCTTCATGTCCTCGCTGTTCCTGTTCGCGCGCAATGCCGCGCCGGAGCGCTTCGGCCTGCTGACCTCGCTCTTCATCGCGCTGGGCTCGCTCGGCAACATCGCAGGCGCCGCGCCGCTTGCCATCGCCGCCGGGTATTTCGGTTGGCGCGGCGCGATGATGGCGATGGCGGTGGGCTTCCTCGTCGCGACCGTTCTGGCGGTGACGCTGGTGCGCGACCCGCCGCCGCGGGCGGCTTCGGCCACGCCAGACGAGGGGCTGTTGCAGGGGCTCGCCAGCATCCTCGCCCTGAAGCCGCTCTGGCTGATCGCACCCCTGACCATCACGGGCTATGCCATCGTCGCCACGGCGCGTGGGCTCTGGATCGGGCCGTTCATGACGCAGGTCCATGGCTTCGATCCGGTCGCGGCCGGCCATGCGGCCTCGATCATGGCGGCTGCGATGATCGCCGGCGCCTTCGTCTATGGCTGGCTCGAAAGCCGGACCGGCCGGGCCAAGGCGATCGTCACCTGGGGGACGCTGCTGACGGTGCTCGGCTTCGTCGCGCTGGCGCTGAGCGGGCAGCAATCGCATGTGACGGCGGTCGCACTGTTCTCGCTCGTCGGTGCGGCGGGCTTCACCTACGCCATCCTGATGGCGCATGCGCGGCAGTTCTTCCCCGAGCATCTGATCGGGCGCGGCATGACCTTCGTGAACTTCCTCTTCATCGCCGGGGCGGCGGCGGTTCAGTCGGCCTCCGGCTGGTTCATCGCCGAGCAGCGTGCCGCAGGGCTCGATGCGGCCAAGACCTTCGCCAACCTGCACTGGGCCTTCGCCGCGCTGCTGCTGGCCTCGGTCGCGATCTACGCGCTGTCGCCGGCCCGGCCGAAGCGCTAGAGGGATTTAGAGTCTCTAACAAAACCCGAAGGGGTCTCGATGGGCTTTGGAAGAGCCGAATGCCAGGAGGAGCGCGCAGCCGATACCCTTGGTATCGGCAAGTCGTTCCGACGCGGCAAGCGGCTCTTCCAAAGCCCACCTTCGGCGGCGGGAATTTGACCGCCCGCGGCGTCGCGGTGCTTGCCGATACCAACGGTATCGGCTTCGCCCCGCTCCTGGCGGAGCGGACGAATTGCCGACGTCGAGACCTCTTCGGGTTTTGTTAGAGACTCTTACGCCTCACCCGGAGCCTTTGCCGCGATCGCCAGGGCGTGGACGCGGTCGGCCAGTTCCTGTGCCAGAGCCGCGTTGACGAGGCGGTGGCGTTCGAGCCGGCTCTTGCCGACGAAGGCTTCCGACACGATATCGACCCTGAAATGAGTCTCGCCGCCCTCGCGCCAGCCGCCATGGCCCTGATGCTGGTGCGATTCATCGATGACCCTGAGCGCCTGTGGCGCAAAGGCCTCGGTCAGCTTGTGCGTGATTCTTTCACTGATTGCGGTCATGATCGCGCCACCGTTGCCATGATTGTTCTGTCGGTTCGGCGATGCGCTGCATCGCACTTGCCGCCCTGAGCCCTGCGTTTCATAACCCGTCGACGATGAACATCAACTCGCGCCTTTTCGACAGCATCAGGATCGGAGCTTCCGAGGCGGAAGCGCCCGTGGAAAGCGATGCGCCGCGTTGCAGCCATCCGGGCTGCGCGCGCACGGGCGAGTTCCGTGCGCCGAAGGGGCGCGGCCGCGAGGGCCAGTTCTTCCTGTTCTGCATGGAGCATGTGAAGGCCTATAACGCGACCTACAATTATTTCGCCGGCATGGACGACGATGCGCTGGCCGCCTACGCGAAGCAGGAAGAGATCGGCCATCGGCCGACCTGGAAGCTCGGCGTCAATTCCAAGGCGGCGCGGATGTCGCAGCGCGGCCGCAGGGCGAACGGCGAGGCCAGCGCCGACATGCACGACGCCTTCAACCTGTTCGGCGCCCGCAACAAGCAGCAGGCGGCCCAGCCGGAATCGCGCGTCGGCATCGTGGCGCGCAAGGCGCTGGATACGCTCGGCCTCGACGACACCGCCGATTCCGTCGCGATCAAGGCGCGCTACAAGGAACTGGTGAAGCGCTTCCATCCGGACGCCAATGGCGGCGACCGCTCGCGCGAGGGTACGCTTCAGGAGATCCTGAAGGCCTATCAGCAGCTGAAGAGCGTGGGGATGGTGTAGCAGAGCAGGGCGCTGTCATCCCGTGCGCGTTGCAGCACGCAGTGCTGCAACGCGCACGGGACCGCGTGACGATAAGGCGCCTTACCTGATGACGGTCCCGCATCTGCGCAGCGGCACTCCGCGCCGCAGCGCGTGCGGGATGACAGCTGCCCCTTTTGGAGCGCTACCCCTTCGCCGCCAACCCCGCGACATCAGCGATGATGGCGTCCAGTGCGAAATCCTTGGGCGTATAGACCCGCGCGACGCCCATGTTGCGGAGCGCGTTTTCGTCATCGGGTGGGATGATGCCGCCGACCACCACGGGAACATCCATGCCGGCGACCCGCAGCCGCGCCGTGACGTCGCGCACCAGCGGCAGATGCGAGCCGGAGAGGATCGAGAGCCCGATGATGTCGGCCTGCTGCTCGCGAGCCTCGCTGACGATCTCCTCCGGCGTCTGGCGGATGCCGCCATAGCTGACGCTCATCCCGGCATCGCGGGCGCGAACGGCGATCTGCTCGGCGCCGTTGGAATGGCCGTCGAGGCCGGGCTTACCGACGAGGAAGCGCGGCGCGCGGCCCAAGCGCTCGGTCGCCCTCTCGACGGCCGCCTTCGCCGTGGCGAGACCGGTGGCATCACCGAGCTTCGTCGTATCGACGCCGGTGGGGGCGCGGTACTCGCCGAAGATCTCGCGCAGGGTCTGCGCCCACTCGCCGGTGGTGACGCCGGCCTTGGCGCAGGCGATCGAGGCCGGCATGACGTTGCGGTTCTCGCGGGCGCTGGCCGCGAGCTCGGTGAGCGCCGCCTCGGCCGCCTTGGCATCGCGGGCGGAGCGCCAGGCCTTGAGCCGGGCGATCGCTTCGGTCTCGACCGAATCCGGCACGGTCACGACGGCGCCGTCGCCGGCCGAGAGCGGGGAGGGCTCGCTATTGGTGAACTTGTTGACGCCGACGACGACCTGCTCGCCGCGCTCGATCGCCTCGATGCGTCGCGCGCCGTTCTCGACCAGCGCCATCTTCATGTAGCCGCTCTCGACGGCGGCGAGCGCGCCGCCCATGTCGTCGATCTTGGCGAGCTCCTCCAGCGCGGCGGCCTTGAGCTCGTGCACCTTGGCATCGACCACGGTAGAGCCGTCGAAGATGTCGCCGAATTCGAGCAGGTCGGTCTCATAGGCGAGAACCTGCTGCATGCGCAGCGACCATTGCTGATCGAAGGGGCGCGGCAGGCCCAGCGCCTCGTTCCAGGCGGGCAGCTGCACGGCGCGGGCGCGGGCTTTCTTGGAGAGCGTGACCGCCAGCATCTCGATCAGGATGCGGTAGACGTTGTTCTCCGGCTGCGGCTCCGTCAGGCCCAGCGAGTTGACCTGCACGCCATAGCGGAAGCGCCGCATCGCTTCATCGGCGATGCCATAACGGCCGAGCGTGATCTCGTCCCAAAGCTCGACGAAAGCCCGCATCTTGCAGAGCTCGGTGACGAAGCGCATCCCGGCATTCACGAAGAACGAGATGCGGCCGACCGTGCCGGGGAATTCCTCCGCCGAGACCTCCGGCCGGGCGCGGATCGAATCGAGCAGGGCGATGGCCGTCGCCAACGCGAAGGAGAGTTCCTGCACCGGGGAGGCCCCGGCCTCCTGCAGGTGGTAGGAACAGACGTTGGTCGGATTCCATTTCGGCAATTCATTTGCCGTGAACACGACGATATCGGTGGTGAGCTGCATCGAGGGGCGCGGCGGGAAGACATAGGTGCCGCGCGATAGGTATTCCTTGACGAGGTCGTTCTGGGTCGTGCCCTGCAGGAGCTTGCGATCGGCGCCCTGCTCGTCGGCGACGGCGATATAGAGCGAGAGCAGCCAGGCCGCCGTCGCGTTGATCGTCATCGAGGTGTTCATCTGCGCCAGCGGGATCTGGTCGAACAGCGCCCGCATGTCGCCGAGATGGGAAATCGGCACGCCGACCTTGCCGACCTCGCCGCGCGCCAGGACGTGGTCGGGGTCGTAGCCGGTCTGGGTCGGCAGGTCGAAGGCGACGGACAGGCCCGTCTGGCCCTTGGCAAGATTGGTCCGGTAGAGCCGGTTGGATTCGGCCGCGTCGGAATGGCCCGCATAGGTGCGGAAGATCCACGGCTTGTCGCGCTGGGCCGTTTCCCGGCCGCCCTTGTCCGTCGCGGTCATGGCGTCTCCCCATATTGCAGAGCAATCTGAATGTTGCACTGCGGCGAAGATAACGCCAGAGCTTCGGCGATGTCCCGTGCGACGTTAGGCTGACGATGCGGGTAAGGCCCCGAAGGGCCGACGCTTACCGCGAGGGTAGGCTGCCACGGATATCGGAGGCCTGCAGCAGCGCCACGCGGCGGTCGTCCTTCGGCGGGGCGACGAAGGCGCGCAAGGGAGCCTTGGGCAGGTCGAGATCAAGCGGCCGACCAGGCGGCAGCGGTGCGTTCTTGATCAGCGTGGCGATCGGGCTCTCGAGCGTCGGCCGCTGCGGCGCGGGCGCCTCGGGCGCGAAGGCGAGCGGCGCCGAGGCGAAGGAGGTCGCCGTCGTTGCCGACGAAGACACGGTCGTGAGCGGGATGGCGGCGGTGGAGGCCGAGGCGAGCTGGATCGTCGGCTCCTCGATGCGGCGGCGCTCGGGACGCTCGCCCCTCACATAGAAGGCGTTGCCGCCCGCCACCGTCACGTAATGCATGTTGTTGTAGCCGAAGCGCAGGCCGGCCATGTGGAAATGCTTGGCGGCGCCGACAGATTCGTTGCGGCGGCCGTTGAGGATATCCTCGGCGATGGCCTCGACCTTCGGCAGGACCTTGTCGGTCATCGGGCGGGTCAGGACGCCGGCGGCGAACTGGCGGGGTGCGCCGACCACGCCGCAGATCGTCTCGGGATATTTCGCCGATTCGACGCGGTTCATCACGACGGTGCCGACGCCGAGCAGGCCGGACTCGCTCGACCGGTTCGATTCGAAATACATCGCGCGGACGAGGCATTCCTTCTCGCGCGGATCGGCCTTGGCCAGCGCCACGGCGTGTTTGCGGGCTCTGGCAGGTTCCTTCGCGGCCGGAGCGGCGACAGCGGAGGTGGCGGCGGTCTCGACCGGGGACAGGCTGCAGGCGCCGAGAACAGGCGCCGCGAGCACAATCAGAAGCGGGATCGCCTTGCTGCCATGCCGGATTTTCTCACCGGAACGAAGACCATGCGCAGCGATCGCGGTCCGCTTCATGCGGCAACCTCCAGAGTTCCGGACCCGTGATCGCCGAGGGCGGCAAACCGGGATTGCCGGCAAGGAACCGCGAATTCCTTAACAGAAAGTTCATCCGGGGCGGAAGGGGGGAGGGGGCGCAGACGGCCTCGCCGCGCCTACCCGAGGAAGACGCCCGGCTGATAGCGCCTTGTTCCAAAATGGAAAAGGCCAAGGTGCCGCGCCGAAAATTTTCGTCCGGGCGGCCTCGCGCGAGCTAACAAAACCGTCATGTCGGCACCGGCGAAAGTCGATGCGAGCGCGGTTTCGTGATCAGAACCGATGAAGGTGGGCGTCAGTTCCCCGAGCCCGGCAGGCGCGGCAGAGGCAGGAAATCGACGCCTTCCTCATGGAGCATCCGGGCATCGTCGGGCGTCGCCTCGCCATAGATCGCGCGCTCTTCCGCCTCGCCGTGATGGATCTTCAGGGCCTCGTCGGCGAAGCGCTTGCCGACATGCTCGGCATTCTCGCTGACATGACGGTGCAGCGCGGTCACCATCTCGCGGAAGGCCTTTTCCTTCTCGCTCATCAATGCGACCGGAGCAGGCGCCGCGGCCGCCGGAGCGGAAGCCTCCGCCGCGGGCTCCGGCGCCTTCGATCCGAGATCGGTGCGCGCGACATTGGGCGCCATGACGGCGCGCTCGACCTTCGCGCTGTTGCAAATGGGGCAGGTGACGAAGCCGCGCCTTACCTGATCTTCGAAGCCGGCCGAGGAGGCGAACCAGCTCTCGAATTCGTGGGCGTTGTCGCAGATGAGGGCGTAACGGATCATGTCGTCATAGATGGTGGCGCGGGGTCACCAAGGCAAATGGGTCAGAGGGAAGAGGCTGCGGCAGGGCGGAGTGCTCCGCCTCAGGCTGCCAGGAGCTTGTCGAGCTCGCCGCGGGCGTCGAGGGCGTGAATGTCGTCGGAGCCGCCGACATGCCGCTCGCCGATGAAGATCTGCGGAACCGAAGTGCGCCCGCCGGCGCGGGCAGTCATGGCCTGGCGCAGCTCCGGCTTGCCGTCGACATCGATCTCGGTGAAGGCCACGCTCTTGCGCGTCAGCAGCGCCTTTGCGGCCTTGCAATAGGGGCACCAGGAGGTGGTGTAGATTGTGACCGGCGGCATGAGGATGTGTCTCTGTTTGCGATGTCCCTCATGTAGTGACTTCCCGGCCATCCGTCACGACCCGTGCGAAAGTCAGGACGTCGACGGCGCTCGCGCCGGCCCGCAACAGGGCGCGCGAGGCGGCATTGACCGTCGCGCCCGTGGTCAGCACGTCGTCGACGAGCAGGATGCGCCGGCCTTCGACCAGCCCGCGCGCGGCCGCGGAGACCTGGAACGCGCCTTGAAGATTGTCGGCGCGCTGCGCACGCGTGAGCCCGACCTGCTGTCGCGTCCGCCTGATCCGGGTCAGGGCCGTCGTCACGAGCGGCAATCCGGTTTCCCGGGAGACGGTTCGGGCCAGCGCCGCAGCCTGGTTGAAGCGCCGACGCCAGAGTCGGGTCCGGTGCAGTGGAACCGGCACGATGAGGTCGGCCTCGGCGGCAAGCTCCCGCCCGGCCTGCGCCATCATCCGGCCCAGCGTCAGCGAAAGTTCGACGCGGTCGCCGTATTTCAGGCGATGGACGAGTTCGCGCGCCGTGCCGTCGAAGCGGCAGACGGCGCGTGCCCGGGCGAAGACCGGTGGATCGGCGATCGCGGCCGGCGAGAGCAGGCCGGCGCCGAGATCGACGGGAAACGGCGTGCCGAGTCGCTCGCAATAGGGGCGTGCGATGAAGCCGATGCCGCGCCAGCAAGCCGGGCACAGGGCTTGCGCCTCACCGGTTGCAGCCTGGCAGGCGATGCATGTCGGCGGATAGACGATGCCGATCAACCCGTGCAGGCCGGTCCGGAGCGTCAGGCGGGCGCGTGTCGCGGTTTCACGCAGGAAGACTACGGCCGATCGCGAGACTCCGGCTCCGCCGGCCGCGGGCAAGGCGCGCCCGGGGCCGGGCTCGGCCTCGTCGTCCGGCATGTCGATCCGCCACTCCGCCATGGTGCGCCGCTATCCGATCGCCGCCATCGGCCAAGCTTGCTCCGGCCAGGGGCGAGCCAGCATCAGGCTTCATGCGGCGAAGGGCAACCTGGGGCATGGTTGCCATCGGATATCGTTTTCCGATGGGGGCGTTCATCTTCGGACGGAATCCGCGCGCTGCGGGTGGCGGCAGAGCCGGCCGGCGTTCGTCGATATCCTCAGGAACCAGCATCCTCAGGGGGAGTTTCGAGGTTATGCACGGCCTTTCGGAGGCTTTTAGGCCGGTCTGGCATCTTTATGCGCGGACGATGCAAAAAGCTGTTGCGGCGGCGCGGTTGTCCGACTACATAGGCGCCCTCGGCCAGCGCTGCTCCCTTCGTCTAGCGGTCTAGGACGTCGCCCTCTCACGGCGAAAACAGGGGTTCGAGTCCCCTAGGGAGCGCCACGCTACTCTAAGCGTTGATGCCGTCAGAATAATCCGTAAAATCAGCGCCTTGGAAGCGGCCCTCGTACAATGGGGTCGTACAAACGCGATGGCGCTGATGAGCTATGTGCTGAAGGATCGGCACGGAACTTACTACTTCAGGCGGGGCATTCCGCTGGCCCTGCGGCCCTTCATGCCGGAGCCTTGGACGGGCAAGCATGAATGGAAGCGCAGCCTCAAGACCAAGCTTCCTGCCGAGGCAAAAAGGAACGCCTCGCGGGCGCTGAGCGATTGCACTGCCGCCTTCCTTGCGGCCGAGCGCTCTAGCCGGGGAGAGCCCGTCCAGGCGGTCCACGAGAGGCGGCTAGATGCGGGCGCCCTTGCCGAGCTTGAGGCCGATGCCGTCCGGTTGCTGCTTGAGGCCGACGCCTCGGAGCGCTCGGAGGGCGATGACCGGCGTTACTTCCAGACGCCAGAGGAACGGGCGCAATGGTCGCATCTGGTGCCCGTCCCGTTTGGCGAGATGGGGATGGCGGAAGACCACTGGCTCTTGCGTGGCGAGACGCTGGAGGAGGACGCTTCCGCCTACCGGAAAGCCCTAGCTCGCTCCAATCCCTCCAGCGTGGCGCATGAGCGAGACGCGGCCCTTAAGCGGCTTGGCATTGTCGCGGAGCTATCGCCTGACGATCTACACGAAGCAGGACTAGCGGTGCTGCGTGGGCACGTTCGCGCCTACAAGCTGATGCTGGACCGACAGCGCGGCGAAGTGGTCGAGACCCCAAAGCCGAGCAAGGAGCGCGGCCCGAAGCTCTCCGATGCTTTCGACAACTGGAAGGCTGGGGGCACGGCTCAAGGCGCCAAGAAGCCCAGCGCTAATACAGTGCTTGAAGCGGAGCATGTGGTCCGGCGCTTCAAGGAGTGGCACGGGGACTTGCGGCTCGGAGAGATCAGCCGGGAAAAGGCGCGGGAGTTTCGGGACGCCCTCGCGCGGATGCCCACTCGCCTTAAGCGTGACCTTCTCAAGCTGCCGCTCCCCAAGCTCTTGAAGCACCCGGATGCAATCGGCCCTATGCCGCACGCCTCCACGGTGAACAAGGCGCTGCAACTGCTTGCTGCGATCACGGCGCATTCCGTCCGTGAGGGGCACATGGATAAAGTCGGCGGCTTCGCCAACCCGTTCGATAAAGGGATCAAGCTCGCCATTGATCAGCGCGGGGCGGAGGGGCGCGAGATATTCGAGCCGGCAGACCTCCGGGCGCTCTACGGAACGCCAGTCTATAGCGTCGAGAATAAGCGGCCTCAGGGCGGCGCCGGGGAGGGTGCCTACTGGCTTCCGCTGCTTGGCCTCATGACCGGCGCGAGGCTGGGGGAGTTGGCCCAACTCCGCATTGAAGACCTCAGGCAAGACTCCGAGACCGGCATTTGGTTCTTCAACATCAGCACGGAAGGCGGCCGGTCGCTCAAGACGGCAAGCTCCAAGCGGCGTGTGCCGATGCATCCGGTCTTGGAGACGGTGGGCCTGCTTCGCTACCGCCAATCGCTGATCGATGCGGGCGCTTCCCCAAGTTCCCCGCTGTGGTCAGACCTCGTGGCGCCCGCATGGTCCAAATGGTTCAACCGCTGGCTTGGCGACGCTGCGGGGATCACGGCGGAGAGCAAGGTCTTCCATAGCTTCCGGCACACCTTCAAGCGCCATGCACGCGATGCTGGGGTGAGCGAGGAGTTGCACGATGCACTGACCGGGCACTCCGGTGGCGGCGTCGGGCGGGACTATGGCGGCGGCTTTGGCCTCAAGCGGCTCGCGGAAGCCATGGCGGTCATGGAGCCCATGCCAGAGGTGAAGCGGCTGCGGTGGACGGCCGGCGAGGCTGCGAGGAAACGGAGACCCCGCGTGCCCAAGATCAAGCTGACACCCCGCAAGCCGAAGCTGGAGGGCTGATCCGATGGAGAGCCTACTGAATTTCCTCGCGGCGCTGGTCGTCATGCCGTTGCTCGGGGGCACGGCGCTCTGCATCGTCGGGGCGGCCTCCCAGGTCGCGTTGGCAGCCACCACCCCCATCTGGCAGAAGTATCTTTGGTTCCTTGGGGCCGGCTATGTGCTGTTGCACTGGGAGACGCTCCTCGCGGCCGTGAGCAGCGGCGCGGGGCAGTGATCGCGGCTAGGCCGGAGAAAGATCGGCTATCCCACTAGCGTCACTCCCTCCGGCCTCTCCCCTCGCGAGGGAACTAGGTGGCGTCTCCGGCCTCCGCTGCCGGCGGCACAGGAGACCCACGGTCCTAAGCGTCCAAGTAGGTGGCGTCGATTGCCGCGTAGACCCGGCGCAGGGTCTCCAGGTAGTCCACCTCGGAGAGCGCGATGCCTGAGCGCAGGCGGTGCTTGCGGAACTTGTCGAGTGAGTAGGCGGTCACCTCGGCACGGCCGGCTGCGGGGCGGCGGGTCTGCATGGCTCCGTCCGTCAGCGTTCGGGCTGTGGTCTTGTAGAAGTTCCTGGGGTCTTGGCTGCGGAAGGGCGCGCCGCGCTTCTGTCTAACCCGCTCTCCGGGCTTGGCGTCCAGGACCAGCCGCATGAGCATCGGCTTGCTGTTGCCCGAACCAAGGCGCAGGCCAGACCAACCCCTCCCGTTGTCATTGGGGTGCCCGCCGCCGCCGAACGCGATGTGCACCCGCCAGAGCAACACGACGAGGGGCGGAGCATGCCGGGGCTGCGTGGTGCCCTCCGCCTTCTGGAAGAAGACCGTGGGCCGCCCCTCGTCGTCCACACCCGGCACGATGCCGACGAAAGGCCCGTGCTCCGAGTCGGCCAGCAAGCGGATGTCAGGCTTCGGGGCGCGGGAGTCTTGGAGGTGGCGCTCGGCCTGCTCCAGGTATTCCACGAGGCGGCACCAAGAGTCAGGCGAGACGGGCGGATAGGCGCGGCGGTGGTTTGGCTGCTTCATGTGGGATGATCCTGTCGGGGGTTGCTTGTGGTGGGGTGCCGGGAGGCGTCCCGGTGGCGTCACGGCTCCGCCCTCCCTGCGCTGCGGATGGCAACGTGGGTGCTGCTTCGAGCGGGACTGCTCAAAGGTGGGATGCGTGGAGGGAGCCTTGAGGCTGGGGCCGCTATGGGTGGCGGCCAGGAGCAGAGGCGCGTGGTCTGCCGGCATTCGGCGTGGAGGCGCCTGGGGCTGCCTGAGGCACGTCCGAGTAGGCAAGCCACAGATACGTCGCTCTGTGGTGCCCTCGTGGTGGTCTTGGCGGTCAGGTTGGGAGCCGGCCCCGAGGCTGGATCGCTCTGGGGCCGCGCTACGTCATGACTCTTTGGGAGGCGAGGCTAGTTCAGACCACCTCGGCCGCCGTGTGGCTGTCGGCCTTGAGGATGCGGTGCACGCTGGCCTTCCCGATGCCGAGCTTGCGGGCAATCTCAGAGAGGCTCGTGCCCACAGCCGCCATCTCCTTCACGCGGTCCGCCTGCTTGCGGGCGGTCGGTGCCCGGCCCTTGTACTTTCCGGCCGCCTTGGCCTTGGCGATGCCCTCCCGCTGGCGCTCCAGCATGATCTCCCGTTCGAACTGCGCCACGCTGCCCAGCACGTTGAGCATCAGGCGGCCCGTGGGTGTGGCTGTGTCGAGGCTCATCGAGAGGATGCGGAGGGACGCGCCGCGCTGGTCTATGACCTGGAGCAGTTCCATGAGGTGTGTCATCGAGCGGGCCAGCCGGTCCAGCTTCGTTACCACCACAGCGTCACCGGGGCGGAGGTGGTCTAGGGCCTTGGCCAACTCAGCGCGTTCCTTGAGGTCCACGGAGGAGACCTGCTCCACGAAGATGCGTTCACAGCCCGCCCCATGGAGGTCTCTCTGTTGTGCCTCTAGGCCGGCCGTCTGGTCGAGGGTGGAGGTCCGGGCGTATCCGATGAGCATGGTGGCGTGCTCCTAAGGGTCAATCGTTCCACTAGACTCTTAGAAGATTGACTGGATGTCAATGGACCATTTGTGTGGAACGAAAAGGCCCCGTTTTGGAACGGCCCCCTAGAGCAGGGTCCAGTGGAACGGCGGGCGGCTATCGGCCGGCGGGCAGCTAGGTGGTGGGCATCAGGGCTATGGGTGCGTGCGGCAGGCATTGCGGGTCGGTGGGTTCCAGGCGGTCCAGCCTTTTGCCGAAAGCGAGGAGGGGCACGGGGGGAAAGTCGTCAGTCCCCGCGTAGAGGAGGCCACTTACATGGCGGACCCCTTGGGTAGTTCAGGCCGGGCAGGCTGCCTCAGGCCGGGCAGCGAGCCAACCCAGTGCAGAACCATAGGAGGTCGTCGAGTGCGATGCGGGCATGGTGCATGAGCATGTGGCCGTCCATGGGCTCCTCCTTGGTGTCGGGGTCCATGGGTGGTCGCTGCGGGCAGCAGCGATGGCGTCGGGGTGGTCCTGCTGGTGGCTGCATGAGGGGTTGGGTTAGCTATCCCTCCCTCTCCCCCACGGTGGTCCTCATGGTTGGGGCTTGCAGGTCGGATACCCGGAGCACAGACTAATGCAGGAGGATGGTGATGGGAGGGATAGTGAACCATCCTTCTCCCCACGGCTGTGGGGCTTTGTGTATCCTGCCTAGTGTGCCTATAGGGACCAGCCTCAGGGTATATAGGAACCCCTAATTCATCACATTGCTGCCGTAATATTTGGTCCTAAAATTCAAGGACTTGCAGAGGCTGCGGCAGCATTGAGGCAACGGCGATGGGTTTCCTTAGTTGCTGCTCCCCAGCCCGATGGACCCGAGGAACTGCCCGATGATACCCGGAGCCTTAGGCCCCTTGGCGTCCTCGCCGTTCTTGCTGGCCCAGGCAGCGGCCACACGGCGCTGTTCCTTGAGCATGGCTTCGCGCACATTGCTGTCACGGCCCTTGAGGTAGTCCAGGGCCTTGTGTCGGTAATCCGCCATGACATCGGCAAGCATGGCCTGCTTCGTGCCCTTCACGCGGCTGTCACCGTCTGGGGCCTTCTGGTAGCCCTCGGTGGCAATGATCTTCGCGGCTAGGTCCTTGAGGCTGGGTGCCTTGGGGTCGATCCTGCCGGCCAGCTTTTGGTATTCCTCGAAGGCGTTCTTGCCCTCGGTGGTCTGCACGTCCCGGAGGTCGATGCCTGAGACGTAGGGGCTCGGGGCCGCTAGACCCACATCTCCCTCAAGGATCATCCGCCGCATCTCGTCGTCCACGGCGTCCGCAGGGGTGTTCTGCCAGAGGCCCTTGTTGACCCCTCGCGGCTCACCCCACATGTCGTAGCGGGCAGGCACCTTCTCCGAGAGGCCGGGGATGGTGGCCATGATCTTATCGACGAAGCCTCGGGCATCGCGCATGTAGGGGTCCTGGTTGGCGAGCCTCATGCCTGCCGCACCGGGCACTAGGTTACCGGCCACGGTGCCGAGCCATGCGGTGGCCTTCGCCTCGTCTCCCTCCGAGATGACCTGCACCGCCTGATTGACCGAAACGAGGTAAGTCTTGTCGCCCATCTGCTTCACGGTCGACATGAGCGCCGCCATCGCGCCTTCCATGACGCGGCTGTAGAGCGGGTCATCCTCATCGGCCACGTTCATGGCATCCACGAGGTCGGCCACTACCCCGAACGGCATTGCGATGGGGTCCATGCGGTTGAAGGGGATGTAGGTCTTACCCCCGTCCTTGTTGGGGAAGACCCAGGAGTAGGAGCGCCACCCGGTGGACTCAAGGGTCCGCTTCTGGGTGCGGTCGGTGGGGCCGTTCCCCGTGACGAAGCCGTTAGCAGCCATGAGCCCGGCCGCCCCCATGAGCAGGGACCCCATGGCCATCTGCCCCACGGCCTGGGCCTGCCGCTCTGCTCCGAAGCTGCCACTGAGCATCTGGCGGTATTCGGCCTGGAGCACATTGAGCCCAGGGGTCATCTTGATGCCCTCGCGGAATACGTTCGTGGGGGTCTTCACGAAGGGCAGCACAAACCGCAGGATCGGATGGGTGGCGACGAAGGCCTGGGTGGACTTGCCTAGGGTTCCTGCGAGCAAGTCCTGTGAGAACGTGGCGACCCGCGCCTCCTGCAACGCAACGCCGTCCACGCCCCGCCCTACCTCGTCAAAGGCCCCATCGAGCCTGTTCCGAATGAAGGCGTCCAGGTCGGCGCCCTTGAGCCCGTTCTCCGTGCCCTCCACGAAGGCGGAAGCCTGGACCTTGGAGCGGTAGACCAACTGCTTGGTTAGTTCGTCCACCGTGCCGAGGCCCCGCGTGGGGAAGCCCGCAGCCTTCACCGCGAAGGTTTGGGCGTTGTAGAGGACGTTGGAGAGGCTATCCCAGGACTTGAACTGCATCGCAGCCACATCCTGCCCCGTGGAGAGCCCGATGGTGGCCACCTCTGCGCTCCGAGGGGAGAGCACGCTGTCTGCCGTCCGCCACGCCCCAGCGGTCGCCTCAAGCCCGTCGATGAGCGAAGACGCCATATATGTCAAACGGCCCGCAAAGTTGCCCCCCGATCGGCGTCCAATGTTGACCCCTTGAGTATGCTTCGCGGCGAGGAGGCGGCGCGGCGGAGCTGGTCTGGATTGCGCAGCCGCGCCGACTCCGGATCGG